>BNJT01001086.1_pt1 | contig 176823 bp, 318 predicted proteins | sample 8540491 | NCBI WGS metagenome assembly BNJT01 (sample SAMD00202455, study PRJDB9452) | human saliva metagenome | host: Homo sapiens
ATGTACTGTTTTTAATATTTTCGATAGAAATTACATGCATGGATGAAACTAGATAATTATAGGTTATGATCAAATATGTACCGTAAATATTATTTACTTTTCTGAAACATGAGGAGACTCAGTAATGAGTAAATTCCGTATTGATACATTTATGTCTCACTATCCTAGTATGTGGAGTTGATACATATGACGAAATCTATGAACCTATATTAAAAATGGATGATGATATACCATTATTCATCTATTATTGAGCTGAAGATTGATAATACTATATCAAGCTTTCAAGATTGGCATCGAAGCATAGAAATCTTATTACCAGAATCTGGTGGTACACACATTCATGAAGATCAAGATGACAGAAAAGCTCATCCCAGGAGATTTTGCACTTATTAATTCAGCCAGTGTTCATGAACTCTGAGAGAACAAATTTAGATCATATCTACCATGGATGTGCGATGGCTAGATTTCATATCCACATCTATGTTATCTAATGGAGAACTTTGCAGAAATAAAATTCACTGTAAGGAATATCTAGAAGAAGATAGGAAGGAAATGATGAGAACTTTACATCAACTTGTAAAGGCATCAGGTTGATAGCAGCTTAGCGAATAGAAGATTGATTGCTATGGACAGCCCTAAAACAGCTTTCGAGAGTATTTTCTATGTGTAACCGATATATGGTTCAAAAGAAATAAAATTATCGCTCACCACGCATCGATTTGATTACAAATACAATGCACCAGTATGTCAATACATGTATTTGTAAAGCTCGATGCAAAGAAGACTGGCAGGAAGCTGGATGAATGGTACTGTATGGTTATCTTTCAAGAAAGTTTAAGGAAGTATCAGGTTTTCTTAGAGTGAGTATGATTCGCATACAAAAGCAGAAGCTGAATTATTAGGAAATAGACATACAATTTCAGAAATTAGTGATATATGCGGACTTATGCGAATGTGAAACCTTGAAAAGAGAATTTGAAAAGAAAACATCAATGTAGTCCGTTAGCCAAATGGAAACAAGAACATCAACAGTTATAATTTGACTAATAATGGTTATAAAACAACTATAAGTAATCGCTTGCATCTGGGTCATATACACCTGAATCAGCAGGAGGAGTATTTGAATGAACAAATACTTTTAAGATGATTCTTGCATGCGCATTGATGTTACCAATCGCAGGATGCGGTGCAGAAAAGAAGTCTTCCCGTAGCAGGGAAGCGATGTGTAATTACAGGGAGCATATGATATGACAATTACAGGATATAGATCAGTTGTGGAACAGATAGTATCATGGCGTCGAATTTAGACCATCCATATGTGGACGCTGTGACCACAGATTCATTTACAGCAGACAGAAACATAAGCGAGCAAACTACCTTTATGTGCAGAGGGATCTCCCAGCAGAAGAAGTTGATGTGCCACGTCTGTTGGCTGAACGCCTATCTTGTGGACGAGAGCGTAAGAAGACAACGGAACCATCAACGCGTGTAAAACTTCGAACTCTATGTTTTCACCAAATGATGGATCACCATTATTATTCCTTTATCGGCCACTGATGAATACATGGTCCCATCCATATACATTAACTGTTACAAAAGCAGATAATGCAAAGCTTACTAGCGAGCAGGCACTAGAAGCAAAGGACTTTTACAATTAGCGCTGATCCAGCATCTAAAACAAACTTCTGCAGATAAATTTAAGTTGGATACCTTTTAAGGCAAAAGATGGTGTAACGTATCAATATGCTTTCCTATACACCAGAAGGTGGAAAGCAAAACATACTGCTGCTTTGGTTACATGGTCTGGTGAGGGTGGAAACAGAAAATACAAGATCCTTACGTAACGCTTCTTGCAAATAAAACGGCAGTTCGAGGATGAATCATTCCATAATCAACAGTAGTGGGCAAATGTTCTTGTGCCACAAATGTCCAAACTATACTGGATGGATAACGATGGTAAGATGACAACCCACCGGTGGTAGCATTCATGCAGATGGCACATCACATCATTTGGAATCTTTATCAGGAATTGATTTGCTAAAGTATGAAAGAGGAAAACTGGCTCTACAAAGGTTGTAATTGCAGGTTGTCTCAAAATGGTGGATATATGACAATGTTAATGGCGCTAAACTATCTGACAGAATACGATGGCATATGCACCTATGTGCGAAGCATTACCAAATGCATCACCACTGATGAACAAGTGAAGACATTAGCTGAATTGAAGATGTATTATGTTTATTCGCAAGATGATACAACAGTTGTACCAGAGCTTCATGAAGTGCCACTTCACAAAGATTAGAAGCTGCTAGCAAAACAAACATATGCATCAGTAACAGAACATGTTGTAGATACAACAGAAACATACTACGCAGATGAAAATGGACAGCCAACATTAGAGAACACAGGCGTCATATCAGTATGGGACATTGAGCTGGATTGATTTCTTTAACAACACCTGTGATGCGAATGGTTTAAAGGCATGGATTTCATCGCTAATGCAATAAAATAAATATAGTTCGTAACAGTATAGCTGATCTAATGATCGGTTTTTATTTATTTGTGAATTACAGATAAAAAAATGTAGGTGGATTAGTAATTATGCAAAAAGATGTATTCACATGGAATTTTTGACGAAGTGGAAACAGAATGCAATACTTTGATAGTTTTTAAAGAGGTAACAAAAATGATTTTAATTTTTTTCCTGAAGAGATAAAAAAAGCTTGAAGAAATTTACAGCCCATATATGATTAACTGCAAACTTAAAGAAGACGCACCTCAAGAAGCAATAGATGCTTTCGAAAAAAAGAAGGTGAATGGATTCATGAACAATATAGATTGGCAGGTATGGAATAAAAATATCGCAAGTAGCGGTGTTTTTTTATAGTTTTTAAACCCCGGCATATTTTTGCATATCAATAAATATAAAAATCTAAATTAAGGATAGATAGTAAGTTGCTATTATAAGGAGGAAAAAAATCATGGAAAAACAATTTAAATGATGAAACATTGAAACACATCCATTCACAATTAAAGAGATTAAAAAGTTTTGATATATTTCTACTGTCAAAGAATGTTATATAAAAGCTGGTAAAGTTGCAGGGCAATATATATACATATGACTTTGAAAATTTAACAATTACCAATGACCGCAAAAGATATTGAAATAAAATTTAATACAGAACAAGAAATGATTGCACATAGGTTCAAAAGATAGTACGTGTTTATTAGACTATGTGAATAAACATGGCGAAGTGCCAGAAGGAATCTGGTTAATTGATGATATAAAAAGTTATTTTTTGAGAGAGAGATGAATAATAGATCTTAAATAGCTGTAATAACCGGTTTATATTATGAATAGGATATATAGGCGGTAGATGATTAGAATTAGAATTTCATTAATAAACTGGAGGTATTTCTGCTACTATCAAAATTTTTGCTGAGGCAATAACTCGATATTTATCCGAAATTATTTATCATCCTATCTATAACATAAAATTTCTTTATGCTAAAAGATTGAACAAAAAAATATGCTAGAGCTATTCTATCCTAATAAAAATAAAGAAGGAGGTATAGAATAATGGATCTACGTGAACTATATGGGAAAGTTATTGAAGTAAGTGCCTGTACAGGTATTAAAAATAAAAAGGTGAAGTTATTGATTTCTATCCAAGCACTGGCACCAGTTCTGGGGAAGATGAGATTGATATATTCCCTAACAATACAAATCATATTATTCGTTTGAAGAAAAAGTGAGATTCTACAGGTAAAGATAATCCATCCATAATTTACTAATTTTATAAGGTGATAACATTATAGTCATCACCTTATATAAATAATTACGAATGAACTGGTACGCCAATCCAGGTATCTGCTTGATTTTCAAGTCTCACGGTCACATAGCGATTTCTTCCGCCTCTACACTCGCAACGTCAATTATAGTATTAATAATAATATTTTTAATTAACTACTAGTTTAGATACTTTGATAAATATCTGTTTAAAAAAACTCGGATCAACTGAGTTTTTATTTTTCTATATTTAGTCTGTGTTTGCCGTGATATGTAATAGCCATGAAATCTGGACCTACATGACTTCCAATAACAGGTCCTAACTGCATGATAGAAATCTTTGTATCCTTGAAACTGTGGGTATGTTTCAATCAAGTCATTACGGAATGCAACTGCATCGTCGTATGCATCTGCATGGATAATTGCGATTTCTTCATCCTTTGTATAGTCTGCCATGTCTTCTGCACAGGATTCAATTAATGAACGTAGTGCTTTCTTTCTACCACGTACTTGCTTAAAGGAAACAAGCTTTCCACTATCTGGAATATAGATTAATGGTTTGATGGATAGAATTGTTCCAAGTAGGGCAGATGCGTTGGATAATCTTCCGCCACGTCTTAACCACTGTAGGTCTTCTACCATGAAACGGTGAATGTATTCAAGTTTATGTGCATTTCCCCATTCCATAACTTGATCATAATCCCATCCTTCTTCATGACGTTTTACTAATTGTTTTAAGAAAAGTGCTAGACCACCTGTAACGCAATAGCTATCTAATAGACTAATCTTACGATCAGGGTATTCTTCGCTTAAAGTTTGAATTGCACGCTCTGCGTTATTAATAGATGCTGATAATGCGCGTGTCATATCAACGAATAGGACATCGTTACCTGCTTCTAGAAGTTCTTTTAAGAACTCGTAGTATGCATATTCAGTAATTTGAGATGTATTTGGTTGTTTACCTGCACGCATGGAAGACATTAAGAAATTACGACTTTCTTCAGTGCAATCATCGATATAAACTTTATCATCAATCGTATATGTATATGAGATAAAGGGGATATTGTGTTCTTTTAAGGTACTCTGCTGGCAAATCCGCAGTAGAGGATGTTGCGATTACATATTTATTCATAAAACCTCCAAGTATCATAAAAAGTATTATAAAGAATTAATGACATTTGTCTATTGATTTAAGACAAAATAAAGAAAGTGTCGTGAAATTTTCACAATACAAATAACTGAAAATTTATCATCTGGATTACAGAAAATATTGACAATGTTAGTTAGTGAGTCTAAACTAACATTAGTTAGAGTGCTCTAACTTTTGTTCATTTTTGTAAGGAGGCAAACGATGATACCATTAGCTTTAGGAGTAATCGGTCAAGAATATAAAATTGTTAAAATTCGGGGAAGTGCAGAAGTGAAACAACACTTAGCTGATCCTCGGTTTTGTTGTTGGTGGATCTGCCACAGTTGTCTCAGAAGTCGGTGGAAATCTAATTGTAAATGTGAAAGAAAACACGTATTGCAATTGGGAAAGAAATGGCTATGAAAGTCATGATATAGGGAGGACAGAATGAATACATTAAAGGAAGTTGCGATTGGCGGTACTGCAAAGGTTGTCAAGCTCCATGGTGAAGGCGCTGTAAAGCGTAGAATCATGGACATGGGTATCACTAAAGGAGTTGAAGTTTACGTTCGTAAGGTTGCTCCATTAGGTGATCCAATTGAAGTAACTGTAAGAGGCTATGAATTATCCATTCGTAAGGATGATGCCGCAATGATTGAAGTTGAGTAATTCATAGATGAATGAGGGAGAAAATTAGTATGGCAAACGAAAGATTGAAGATTGCCTTAGCGGGTAATCCAAATAGTGGTAAAACAACCTTATTTAATGCCTTGACTGGTTCTAACCAGTATGTAGGTAACTGGCCAGGTGTAACAGTAGAAAAGAAAGAGGGTAAACTCAAGAAACATCCAGATGTTATTATTGAGGACTTGCCTGGTATTTATTCTTTATCACCATATACATTAGAGGAAGTTGTATCTCGTAATTATTTGATTGGTGAACATCCTGATGCGATTTTAAATATCGTAGATGGTACAAACTTAGAGCGTAACTTATATCTAACAACACAGTTACTTGAAATTGGAGTTCCAGTTGTAGTAGCTGTAAATATGATGGACCTTGTAAAGAAGGCTGATGATAAGATTGATATCGCTGCCTTAAGTGAGAAGCTAGGTTGTAAGATTGTTGAAATTTCTGCGTTAAAAGAAACAGGTATTATGGAAGCTGCAGAAGCTGCAATTGCGGCTGCAGAAGCAAAATCAGCAACAGCAATCCATAGAGTATGAAGATAAGATTGAAACAGCTCTTTCTAAGATTACAGATTCTGTATTAACTGATGTACCTGCTGATCAAAAGCGTTGGTATGCAATCAAAGTATTTGAAAGAGACGAAAAAGTACTTGCAAGATTAAATCTCAATGAAAGCCAGGTGGCTGAAGTAGAGAAAATTGTTTCTGCAGTAGAGAAGGATTTGGATGATGATGCTGAATCTATCATCACAAATGCTCGTTACACATTTATTACAGAAACACTTAATGGCATCTATACAAAGCAGAAATGCTGGTAAAAGCTCAGTGTTTCTGATAAGATCGATAACATCGTTACAAACCGTTGGTTAGGTTTACCTATCTTTGCGGTAGTTATGTTTATTGTATACTTCGTATCTATCCAGACATTTGGTACAGGTGCTACTGACTGGGTAAACGATGGATTATTCGGTGATGGTTGGTTCTGGTTTGGCTTAGGACGTGCAGAATTTGATGAAGATTCTGGTACATATAATGCTGACCAAGAAGCAAAACAAACATTCATCGATGAAGCGATTGAAAAGGGTTATGTTACTTCTAGTGAAAACGATGAAGGTGAAACAGAAATTACAGTTCTAAAGCAAGAACAGTTAGAGAACTTTGGTTGTTTCAGCTGATATTCATAATGACGAAGGTGATGTTGAGGAAACGCGTGAAGTAACTTACTCTGATTATGAAATCTATTCTGCTGAAGAAGAACCTGAAGCTGCTACATATGGTCCATGGCAAGATGGCTTACCAACAGTCATTGGTAACTTCTTGAAGTCTATTGAAGTTGCTGATTGGTTACAGAGTCTTATCCCTAAATGGTATTGTTGCTGGTGTAGGTGCGGTTCTTGGTTTCTTACCTCAGATGTTAGTATTATTCTTCTTCCCTAGCATTCTTGGAAGGTTGCGGTTATATGGCACGTATTGCGTTTGTTATGGACCGTGTATTCCGTAAGTTTGGCTTATCTGGTAAGAGTTTTATCCCAATGTTAATTGGTACAGGTTGTGGTGTTCCAGGTGTCATGGCTTCACGTACAATCGAGAATGAGCGTGACCGTCGTATGACAGTTATGACTACAACATTTATTCCATGTTCTGCGAAGTTACCAGTTATCGCTTTAATCGCTGGTGCTTTCTTCCAGAAGTCTGGATTAGTAGCGACAAGTGCTTACTTCTTAGGTATTGCGGCTATCGTTATTTCAGGTATTACATTAAAGAAGACAAAGATGTTTGCTGGTGATCCTGCACCATTCGTAATGGAATTGCCTGCATATCACTGGCCAACTCCATCTAATATCTTACACTCCATGTGGGAGCGTGGTTCTTCCTTCGTTAAGAAGGCAGGAACAATTATCTTACTTGCGACTGTATTTGTATGGTTCATGCAAAGCTATGGCTTTACTGAAAATGGATTTGGTGCTGTAGAACAGTCTGAATCTATGCTTGCAGTCATTGGTAATGCAATCAAGTTTATCTTCATACCTTTAGGTTGGGGAGATTGGCGTGCGGCTGTAGCTTCTATTACTGGTTTAGTTGCTAAGGAAAACGTTGTAGGTACAATGGGTGTTCTCTATGGTGCAGGTGAAGTTGCAGAAAATGGATGGCAGATCTTTAAATCTATGGCAAATGCCTTCAACAATAATCCAGTTGCAGGTTACTCATTCCTAGCATTTAACTTACTATGCGCTCCTTGCTTTGCGGCAATCGGTGCTATCCGTCGTGAGATGAATAATGGTAAGTGGACATGGTTTGCAATTGCTTATCAGTGTAGTTTAGCTTACGTAATTGCTCTTATTATCTACCAGGTAGGTTCTGCAGTTACAGGTAATATCCACCCAATTGGACTCGTTGTTGCGATTGTATGTATTGCAGCGATTATCTGGGGACTTGTACGTCCAGGTTACAAAGAAAAATAATGATTTACCATAAGGTGCAGGGAAACCTGTACCTTATTTAGAAAGGTGTATGTATATGTCTATACACGAATTAACAGCAGCGAAGATTAAGTACCTCGTTACATTACTTCGCTTTAGATCCAAAGTGGTAGAGGTGTACGTAGCATAGCACTTGCAAAAGAATTAAATGTTTCTAGACCAAGTGTTTGTGCGATGTTAACAAAACTAGCACATGAAGGATATCTCAACAAAGAACACTATGGCATTGTATACCTTTGCGAAAAAGGAAAAGAAATAGGGAAGACCTATAGTGCAGTAGAACTGCATTAACCATTTTCAGGAAACTAAATTTAGAAAGAAGGAAGTATGGGTACATTAGTAGTAGGTGGCATTGTTGCCATCATCATTGGATTTGCGATTCACTCAACAATTAAAAGAGGTACATCTGGTTGTTGTTCATCTGGAGGATCTTGTGGTTGTGGTGGAGGATGTGGCTGTCACACAGATGTAAAAGTTACCGATAAGAATCTTGAACATTATCCATTTGAAGCAGTTCTAACTGTGGATGGTATGACTTGTGGACATTGTGCTTCAAAAGTTGAAAATGCATTAAATACACTAGATGGTGTATATGCAGTTGTAGACTCTGATTTAAAGAAGGCACACGTTCATATGAAGTCTAAACTAGATGAAGCGGTATTACGCAAAGCTGTCAATGACTTAGGTGAATATACAGTGTTACATATTGATTGGGTTAAATAGAAAAGTGGTCACTTCGTTATGAAGTGACCACTTTTTACATCAATGATGTTGGATAAAAGAGAGGAAGTATGTATAGGAAGAGAATATAACTTGTAACAAATGTTGCTGTTATAAACTGGATTAGATTAAATTTCTTATGCATACGAATAATCATTAAGATAAGAGAAATGAAGATAGCCACAAGTAACCATAGGGCAATCACTCTTCGCTCTGTATAACCGTAGGTAAAGAAATATAGTCCAAGTTTTAAACATGCAAGCAAGTTGAAGCAGATAGTTGTAAATAACAAGATATATGTATCAATCTTAGTACTGCTTGTATCTTCTTTTCTAATTAGGAAGTTTAGAGCTAAGATAAGAATGATGTTTAATCCCATGATTCTAAAGAAGTTCCAGAAACCCTCTGACTGCATATTCACAAGAACTTTGTGCAGTAGGTGCTGCTAATACAGTAGGTAAATCAGACAACTGGAAGATAAAGAATACAAGGTATAAAACAAGTAGTACAGCAGTTTGTAAGACGAATAGAGATAAGTGGAATTACTCTTTTTCTTTAGGAAGAACTCTCTACAACCATCGTAGGATATAAATGGTTTCTCACTAAGGATACAACTACTGATAAGACCAAATAGATATGCACCAACAGGCAAACTCCAAATGATTCGATAGAAAATACATCGTGATTAAAAATCTGGAATATGAATCGTCAAAAGACTGTGTTGTAAGATTGCAAAAGTTTTCGTCGATGGCCGATAATTGTCCTAATGCGAAAAGTATCAGTGGAATCACAAATGACAATGCTAAATAAAAATCGTTTTTGAAATTTGTCTAGAATGGATATGTGTAAGTGTGTATTTGATGACATGGATAATACGTGCAAATATATGTGAGAATGGTTGAATTATCCATCCCTTGGAAGAAATCTAATAGGATCGTTTCACTTGTGTTTGGAAGGGATAATTTTTGGAAAACGACATAGTGTATAGTAGATAACAGTTGCGTGCAAAAAAACACTAATTTTTTTCAAATTCAAAAGAACGGTCAAATCCTAGAAGTATTCCTTGAAACAATAAGAAAAGTGCCCATAGTATTGATTCTTTCGTGCGCTCTTTGTGTATGAAGTATGCACTGGTTTCAATCATAATGATGTAGAGTAATGCTAGCTTTGCAAAAGGCAAAAGTAAATAACGTAAAAAGTGATGCATAAAAATATCCAAATAGATAGGTTGCGATTGCGATACAAAATAAAAGTGTATCGTGAGCAATCATAGGTTGTTTATTCTGGTTCATAAGTAAGTATGTCTCCTGGTTGGCAATCTAAAAATCTTGCATAAACGCTTCAAGCGTAGAAAAAGCGGATTGCCTTTGCTTTTTCCATTTTTTTAGTATTGATAAGTTTGCAGGGTGTAATATCGATCTTTTTTTCGGCAAGTTCACCAGCACTGATATGACGTTTTGCCATAATGACATTTAAATCTACGTTAATAGGCATGTGTCACCTCATATCGTCAGGTCTAATTCGTCTTTCATACGAATTGCCTGTTGGAATATATTTTGAATAATACGAATAATCAAAGCGAAGAAGATTGCCGCAAATACGATACTGTAGAATAGCTTTGACCATATCGCCGCAAGAATCAAAGGCTAGAGCACTTCCTGCCAAACAACAAAGACTTGCATGTCTTAATAGATTTACATTCTCCGTAATAAATACATTCTCTTTAGAAATATTTACGAGAAGTTGATTAACGATGTATAGCAGGCGAAGTAATACAACAAAGCCTATATAACCAATACCACAGGCTAGTATAATCTGATTCTGTGTGGAAATTGATGTAATGTTACGACTATCAATAAACTCTGTTGCGATTGAAATGCTATTGATAATGATATACATGGCAACAAGTGCAATGAGTAATATCAAAATGCGTGTAAGTAATACGCTGTTGCGTATATGTTTTGAACTAGATTCCATAATCAAGTCCTCCTTGCGAAAGTATCATAATACAGATATTTCTGTAATTCAATAATTATTTATCGAAAAACAATAAATAATTATAGTTGACATGTATATTACTGTATTAATATAATAGTGTATTAAGACAGTAATACAGAAGGAGAAACGATGAGTTGGGAATTTAGAAATGATCAAGCGATTTATCCACAACTAGTCAGTATTATCAAACGAAGAATTGTGACGGGTGTATATCCAGCTGGTTCCAAGTTACCATCTGTTCGTGAATTAGCAGAAGAATCTGGAGTGAATCCAAATACAATGCAAAGAGCACTTACAGAACTTGAACAAGATGGTCTGGTATATACACAACGTACAGCAGGACGTTTTGTCAGTGAAGATAAATCAATGCTTGACAATATTAAGCATGAAGAGGCGAGAAGCCTAACCGCGGGATACTACGCTAAACTGAAAAAGCTAGGATATTCCAAAGAAGATATGATTGGTTTTATTAATACGCAAGGAGAAGAATGATGAGTGTAATGTTTGAATGCAAAGGTTTAACAAAGAAATACGGTAATAAAGTAGCGTTAAACCACGTTGATCTTTCATTAGAGTCTGGACGTATCGTAGGTTTACTTGGACCTAACGGTAGTGGTAAGACAACAATGTTAAAGCTTGCCAACGGTTTATTGACACCAACAGATGGTGGAATCTTTATTGATGGTAAAAAGCCAGGAATTGAAACAAAGGCGATTGTATCTTATCTACCAGATGCAGATTATCTATTGGATTGGATGAATGTTGGTGAACTCTTAGATATGTTCAAGAGTTTCTATGATGATTTCCGCTATGATCGTGCATTAAAGATGTTAGAGGAATTACATATTCAGTTAAATGATAAACTGAAGAATTTATCAAAGGGTAATAAAGAAAAAGTACAGCTTGTACTTGCGATGAGTCGTGAAGCGAAGGTTTATTTCTTAGATGAACCAATTGGTGGTGTTGATCCAGCGGCGAGAGATTACATCTTACGTACGATTATTGGCAACTACAGTGAGAATGCATTGGTAGTTATTTCTACACACTTAATCGCTGATGTTGAACCTGTATTAGATGAAGCTATCTTTATTCGTGATGGAGAAATTGTATTCCATCGCAGTGTCGATGAGATTCGTGAAAAAGAAGGTAAGTCAGTAGACGCATTATTCAGAGAGGTATTTGCATGCTAGGTAAATTAATTCATTTTTGAGTTTAAATCAACATATAAATTATTTTCTAATATTTGATTGGTGCTGAATTCTTATTGTCACTAGTACTAGGTATGACAATTAATTCAAACCTTCAGATTATCTCAGAGAGAATGATGTACAATCCATATTACACAAATAGTTCATCTACATTCTCGTTTATTTTGGTCTTAATGGTAGTCGGTGTATTCTTTTCGACATTCATTCTAATCTTTGGATCTTCTGTACAGCGTTTCCATAAGAATCTTTTATCTGGACAGGGATATTTGATGCATACATTACCAGTTACAACTTGGCAGCTTGTATTAAGTAAAGTGATTGCGTATTTGATTTATGTTGTACTATTCGTACTTGCACAGATTATCTGCTTGTTTGGCGTATTGATTGGCTCAGGTCAATTTATTGATGTGATTCGTAGTATTGATTTCTATTGGATTGAGCGTGTACTTCGAGCAATATTAGACCTAGGATTCTTACAGGTTTGCTTAACATATCTATTTAGTGCATCCCGTTTCTTATTACTCATTTATCTATGTTATGCGATGGGTAACTTATTTCCAGAACACCGCTTACTTGTTGGTATCGCTACATTTGTTATTCTAGGTGTTGTGATTCCATCGTTACTAAATCTTCCATCTATCCTTGTATATACATTTGGTGCTGTATCGATTATGAACGCATTCTACTATGGCATGAATTATCAAACAGTTACATTACTGTATACATTGATTATGAATGTAGCGCTATTTGCGGCCACTGTATATATCTTGCGTTATCATCTCAATCTGGAGTAATAACATATGATAAGACATATTGTGATGTTTAAACTTCAAGCTCTAAACCACGAGGAGAGTTTGAAAGAAGCAGTGACTCTTGCTAAAACACTTACTAGTTTAAAGGAAGTGGCAAGTGGTGAAGTGGTATGTAATCATACAGATGCGGATTCTTCAAATTATGATTTTGCCTTAGTGTTTGACTTTGTATCTTTTGAGGCATTAAATGCATACCAAGTTCATCCAGAACACTTAAAACTAAAAAGCTTTTATTAAAAGATAAGATTCAAGCACGTTCTTGTATCGATTATGAGATTTAGAAGAAATTCTAAGTCTCTTTTTTTGATAAATATGGGCATGTTTCCCTTGAAAATGAAATATAATTCTACTATCTTATAGGTGACTACGGTCATAGGAGGAACTCATAATGGAGAAGAAAGTTTCAAAACTAATCAACGACCAGATTAACAAAGAAATGTACAGTGCTTACTTATATCTAGAATTTGCAAATCATTTCACTGAAAAGGGATTAGATGGTTTCGCTAACTGGTATAACATCCAAGCTAAAGAAGAAATGGACCATGCATTAAAGTTCATCGCTTATCTACATGACAATGATGAAAAGGTAACTTATGAAGCAATCGCTAAGCCAGAGTCAAAGTCAAAAGAAGATATTGATGTGTTAAAGGCTGCTTATGCTCATGAGAAGTCCATTACATCATCTATCAATGCAATCTATGCTGAAGCAAGCAAGGTAAATGATTATCGTACAACACAGTTCTTAGATTGGTTTATCTCAGAACAGGCAGAAGAAGAAAAGAACGCTGCTGACTTAATTCAAAAGATGGAATTATTTGGAAGTGATCCTAAAGCCCTATACTTATTGGATCATGAATTCGCATCACGTTCCTATAAATCATCAGCCCAATAAATATTAGGAGGAAAGAGTGAACATGAAATTTTTTATTAACAGAACAACAAAAGAAATTATCGAAGTAGTATTAGGAAACGACACTACATTTACATCTGAAGGCGGAGAAATGGTTGAATTAAAGGCTAATTCAACAGATGCTGCAGGTGAAAAGCATGTACCAGTTATCACAGTTGAAGGCAACAAGGTTCATGTAGTTGTTGGATCTGTAATTCACCCAATGACAGAAGAACATTCAATTCAGTTCATCGCTTTAGAAACAAAGCAGGGTGTACAGCGTAAGGCTTTATTACCTACAGAGCAGCCAATCGCTGACTTCGTATTAGCGGAAGGTGATGAAGTTGTAGCAGCTTATGAATACTGCAACTTACACGGCCTTTGGAAGGTAGAAGCTTAATCAAATACATAAAGGAGAGAAATCTCCTTTTTTCATTGTATGAAAGTGATAGAATAAAGATGAAGTAGGTGATGTTATGAAGAAAAAAGTCATGTTCTTGTTTAATCCTGAAGCAGGTAATAACGCAATCGAAAAGATTGTCTTTGATATTATTAAGAATCTAACCATCTTTGATTGCGAAGTAACTGTGTTTCCAATCATGCCAGATAAGGGTTTAGGGTTCAGAGGAGATATTAATCAACCATGCTTCTGAATTTGAAACGATTGTAGTTTATGGAGGAGATGGAACACTAAACCGTGTTGTGAATATTATGATGCATCAGGATATTCACTTACCAATTGGTTATATTCCAGGTGGCACAACCAACGACTTCAGTAAAGCAATTGATGAAAATGGAACAATTGAATCCTATTGTCGTACGATAGCTTTTGGTAAACCATTCTCTTATGATGTAGGTTGTTTTAATGGCACATTCTTTAATTACGTAGCTGCTTTTTGGTGCATTTACTGCGACAAGCTACGAAACATCTCGTGAGTCAAAGAAGATACTAGGATATGGAGCATATGTACTCAATGCACTCAGTAATCTTCCAGCTAGTCTAACCAATCGTACAAAGATGAAATTTATTCATGATGGAGTTGAAGAAGAAGGTACGTTTGTATTTGGTGCAATCTCTAACTCACCATCTGTTGGTGGATTTTAAGCTACCATTTCTATGAAGATTCCACACTAGATGATGGAAAGTTTGAAGTAGTATTAGTCGCTGCGTTAGATAATCTTGAAGTATTACATAACGTATTAAGTGGTGTTGCGACAGGTAATATTGATCCTAAAGTATGTACATGCATTCAAGACAGATAAGATTGAATTTATCTGTGAAGAAGATACAGCATGGACATTAGATGGGGAAGATGGTGGTAAACATCGTGCAGTTACTGTCGAAGTTCATCCAAAATCAATGACAATTATGACAAGTAAGTCATGATAATGTATAATAGGAACGTTGGAGGAAATTCATATGGATAAAATTGTTCGTATTGAAAATCGTATAGTATCCGTTGGTAAGGCTGATGGAAGCTTAGAAGAATTTGATATTGCGTATTTTAACTTCCCACCAAGAATTGGTGATTATGTTAATATCTATCGTAATGACGATAGTATTATCATCACTAAGGCTGAGAATATTTTTGATAACCGCTCTAACTCTCGTGGAGTAAATAAGACTACTTACGCTCTTCTTGCATTCTTCTTAGGTGTTTTTCGGTGCCCAAGAATTCTATGCAGGCAATACACGTGCAGGTATGCTTTCACTTGTGTTCTGCTGGACAGGAGTCCCAGCAATTTACGGAATCTATAAGTTCATCATTGCGCTTTCTAAGCCAGCTGATGCAAACGGCAATATTGAAATGTAAAGCGGTATTCTTTGAATGCCGTTTTTCCATTTAAAGTATTTATGAACATGTTTCATTAAGGAGGAGAACATCATGAAACAATATGCACCAATCAAAGAAGGCAAAGTACGTGAAATCTATGACGCTGATGATGCCTTGATTATGGTAGCGACCGACCGTATTTCTGCATTCGATGTTATTTTAAAGAATCAGGTAGTAAACAAAGGAATTGTCTTAACACAGATGTCACGTTTCTGGTTTGATCTGACAAATGATATTGTGAAAAATCATATGATTACAACAGACGTACAAGAGATGCCAGAATTTTTCCGTAATGAGAAAATTTGCAGGTAGATCAATGATGTGCAAGAAGTTAGAGATGTTACCGATTGAGTGTATTGTAAGAGGATATATTACAGGTTCTGGTTGGGTAAGTTATCAAAAGGACCAAACGGTATGTAATATCAAATTGCCAGATGGTCTTAGAGAATGTGATCAACTTCCTGAGCCAATTTATACTCCATCCACAAAAGCTGAAATTGGCGAACATGATGAAAATATCAGTTATGAAAAGTCTGTAGAAATCTTAAAGAAAGCATACCCAGAGCGTGGTGAAGAGTATGCACAAAAGTTAAGAGATTATACGATTGCTCTTTATAAGAAGTGTGCTGAATATGCACGTACAAAGGGTATTATCATCGCCGATACAAAGTTTGAGTTCGGTCTTGATGAACATGGTGAAGTTGTACTAGCAGATGAAATGTTAACACCAGATTCTAGCCGTTTCTGGCCAGTCGAAGGCTACACACCAGGTAAGGGACAACCATCCTTCGATAAACAGTTTGTTAGAGACTGGTTAAAACAAAATCCTAATAGTGATTACTGCTTACCACAGGAAGTTATTGATAAGACAATTGCGAAAGTACTTGGAAGCGTATCACTCTATTAACAGGTAAAGAACTTACTTTCTAGCTGAGGAATACTCAGCTTTTTCTATGGAAAGATACTTAGAAAAGTGTATAGAAAAAGTGGAGGGTATTATGTGTAGAAGGAAAGATTATTTTAGAGATTTATGTAAAGCATATCCACTACAAAAACAACTACAACAAGCACTTGAAATGAAGATGAAACGATCATCAGCAGATGAAACACTTCAGAAACAATATCAAGCTGTTTTAAAACAAGTAGAACAAGTTGAGAAAAATGATGCATTACATGAAAGGTAGTACATGGAAAGATGGCAATGGATATGTTTATATCGTATTACATTGATGGAGTACGACAGAAAGATATTGCATACCAATATCATATGTCCTTACGGACACTACAAAGACGTTTTTCAAAAGCTATCGTACTTTATTGGAAGAAGTATTTTCGTCATCGTATCGATTGTATGTAGGAAGTGATATAATCCTGTCATTAGAACAGGAAGTAGATATGAAAAGAAGAAATCGTTTGATTGAACAAATACAATATCGTCTTAGAAGAAGTTACGGCATGGACCGTCTCAATACACATTTGCTCGTATTGATGATAGTTATTTTAGTGTTGGGGTTATTTGTAAAAAATAGTATTCCAGCGTTACTTGCACTTGTAATCTTTGGTATATTTGTGTATCGCTTTATATCACGAAATATCACCAAACGCAGTATTGAAAATCGTAAGTATCAAGATATAAATCGCTATATCACAAGAAAGTTTAAAGCGATTCAAAATAATGTTACGAATAAAGAGTATAAGTACTTTGTATGTAAACATTGTTATCAACTTGTACGTGTTCCTAGAGGTAAGGGAGAAATTGTGATTCATTGTCCACACTGTAAACAAGAGTTTTCTGCGAAAAGTTAAGAATTTATCAGTGTTTATCGATTGAAAAATAGGTGAGTTAGTTATAACATACTACATAGAAAGAAGGTAATTGATATGTCTAATATGAATCCTGTAACATTACAGAAAATTGATACTCTACGTGAGAATTATTTAAAAGATGAAAAGGCAAGAGTTGTTCGTAATGCCTTAGTAAAGAATGATATCGGTACAATTAGCCGTAACTTTGATGCGGAAAGAAATAACCCAAATATCTTCTCCATTGATTTAAAGACAATGCCAGTCACAAACCAATATCAGTCTGGTCGTTGTTGGATCTTTCTCATCGATGAATGTACTACGTGAACTTATCGCAAAGAAATACAATATGGCTGAGTTTGAATTATCACAAAACTACATCGCATTCTACGACAAACTAGAAAAAGCAAACTGGTTTATGGAATGCACACTACAGGAAATTGATAGTCCTGTAGGAAGTGATAATATGCGTTTCTTATTAGAGTGGGCTGTTGGTGATGGTGGCCAATGGAATATGTTAGTTAGTCTTGTAAAGAAGTATGGTATTGCGCCTAAGAGTGCGATGCCTGATACTTACCAAGGCTCTCATACAGCTAAGATGAATGCGATTCTGAATCGTCGTCTACGTAAGTTTGTGGTAGATAGTCGTAAGTTAGCACAAGCTGGTAAGAAAGATGAAATTCCAGCATTAAAAGAAACAGCACTCAAAGAAATCTATGGCTTGATTGCATCTTGTTTTGGTTTACCACCACAGAAATTTACATTTGAATACTACGATAAGGATGGTAATTACCATGCGGAATACAATGTAAAGCCATTGGATTTCTATGCAAATTTAGGAATTGATTTATCTGATTATATCAGTGTTATACATGGTCCTACTGCAGATAAACCATTCCATAAGACTTATACGGTTAAGTACTTAGGTAATGTCGTAGATGGGGAACAGGTGAAGCTTCTCAATGTACCAATGGATGAACTCAAAGCTGCAGCGATTGCGCAGATGAAGGATGGTTATCCAGTATGGTTTGGTTGTGATTGTGGTAAGGACGCAGACCGTGATACTGGTCTTTGGGATAATGCACAATATGACTATGCCAATACATTAGATATGCAGCTGGATATGACAAAGGCTGAGATGCTAGACTATAAGGAATCCGCAATGAACCATGCGATGGTATTAACAGGTGTAAACCTTGTGGATGAAAAAGCCTACTCGTTGGAAGATTGAAAACTCATGGGGTGAAAAGATTGGCAACAAGGGTTACTTTATCGCTAGTGATTCTTGGTTTGATGAATATACCTATGTTGTAGCAGTACATAAGAAGTACTTATCTGAAGCTTCTCAAAAGGCATTACTAGAAGAGCCACAGGAACTCTTACCATGGGATCCATTTGGAACATTAGCTGACTAGTTTTTTTAAGAAAATTGATTTAGACCAGAAGAAAATCTTCTGGTTTTTTCATTGTAATGCCGAACTAGGGACGAATCATAGTGTATAATGAAAAAAATAATGAATTTCTATTTGATTTGGAGGATGTATGAAAACATATATTGGAATTGACTTAGGTGGTACAAATGTACGTGTTGCGAAGGTAACGGAATTTGGTGAAGTGCTGTCCCAAGTAAAGGGTCCATCATTTGGTATGGAAGGACCAACAAAGGTCATGTCTAACCTCAAGGAAATGGTGAGAGAGATTCCAGGATGGAAAGATTGTTCTGCGATTGGTGTCGGTGTACCAGGACCAGTTGATAAGAAGTCTGGAAGTATGGTATTAAGCACAAACTTAAAGGGATTTACTGGATATCCATTTGCGGATGAGTTATCCAAGGAATTTGGTATGCCTGCATTTGTAGATAATGACGCAAATGTAGCAGGACTTGCGGAAGCTTTAGTAGGTGCTGGTAAAGATAAGAGTGTTGTTTACTATGTAACGATTTCTACTGGTATTGGTGGAGCCTTAATCGTTGATGGAAAGACAGTCAGTGGTAGACATGGTTTTGGTGGTGAAATTGCGAATATTATCATTGACCGCAACCGTGAAAAGTTTAATAACTTAAATGCTGGTGCTGTTGAAAATGAAGCCAGTGGTACACATATCACACGTAAGGCAAAAGAAGTAATTGATGATAAGGAAATCCTGCATGCAGGTAATGTATTTGATTTAGCTGATGCAGGAGATGAAAGAGCCATCAAGATTGTTGAAGAAGTGACAAAGGATTTAGGTCAGATGTTTGCGACAATTGCATGTGTATGTGATCCAGATGTCTTTGTAATCGGTGGTGGTATGACAAAATCTGCAGATAAGTTCTTACCAGCAGTGATTGAGAACTACAAAGCAATGTCTCATACAGCCTTGCATAACACACCATTTGTGATTGCGATGCTAGATGAACCTGGTATTATCGGTGCAGCAATGTTACCGATGAGTGAGGGTATTTAATAAAGGAGTTTTATGTTTCATATTTCCGATTGTAAGAAATATACGCGCTGTCCCCGTTTGTTTGCGAATGAGATGCAAGCGGAAAAAAGAAAGTTTCAGCCATTTGTAAGATTGGATGAAGAGGTTAGTGAGCTAGCTTGTATTAAGCTAGGTGTAACTAACCATTTTCTTGGTAAACAGGGTGATGACGCAAGCTTAGCCATGAGTGCTTTACAGGAATATGATTGGCTTTGTCAAAGCACGCTTTGAATACAAACAGTTACGTATTAAAGCACCATTCTTACATCGAAATATGATGGATGGGATTTATATTTCTTATATATTGGATTATTCCCACATGCGGATGATATGCAGTTCTATTGTGATACCGTTTGGGTTTTAGAAGGGTTGAATATCAAAATCAAAGATATTTATATGATCCATCTCAATAAGAACTATCGAAGAGAAAAAGAACTTGATCCACACAAATTATTTGTGGTTAGTTCTTCCTTCTATAACGATAAGAATAATCCTACGGTTGATGTAAAAGAAGCTATCTATGATAATATGCATGACTTGCATTATCTTTTAGAACAGATGGAGAAATGCAACCTAGAAACAGTTGGAGAACCTGTCAGAAAACCACAATGTATGACACGTCAAAAGTGTTTGTACTATGATGATTGTTTCCCACAGGAAAAAGAGTTACCTGATAATTCTATTCTGACATTGATTGCGTCTCGATATAAGCGAGAGATGTATGAAGAAGGCAGAATATATCTAAGAGATGCAGATCCAGAACGGATTGAAGGCTCTGCGCAACAGTTTGCCCAAATCCAAGCAGACCGTAATGGTGGTCAATACGTTGACTACAACGCTCTAGCAAACTGGTTAGGTTATATCCATTATCCAATTACCTGTATTGACTTTGAATGGGAACGTTTTGCGATTCCACCATACGAAGGAATGCATCCATATGATGTATTACCATTTGAATACTCGCTACATATCATGCATGAAGATGGTAGAATTGAACATGAAGTGTATCTTAATATTCATGATAATCGTAAAGATATGGCAGAGCATTTAATTCGTGCAATTCCTAAAGAAGGTACTGTACTTGCCTATAACGCTGAAGGAGCAGAGAAGATTCGTATTCAAGAGTTAGCAGATATGTATCCTGAATACGCAGAAGACTTGTTACATATCAATGCACGCATGGAAGATCTACAGTTGCCATTTTCAACAGGTGTGATTTACGATACACGTATGAAGGGACAATGGTCACTAAAGACTATCATGGCAATGATGGATGATCCTGGCTATCATAATCTAGATATTCAACAAGGTATGGACGCTGTATTTGAATGGCGTAATCTTGATAAGAATGTTGATAATGAAGACATTGAAAAGAGTATCGCTGACCTAAAGGCTTATTGTGGTATGGATACCTATGCAATGACAGTTGTACTCAAATGGCTATTTGAATTGGTTCAAAAAACTTCACTGTAAAAGGTGAAGTTTTTATCACGGAATATTCACATCGAATACAAAAAATAATCTGATTTATGTTGTATAATATAGACATAAATACAAGAAGTGCGAAGAGTATCATTCAAAAACAATCATAGTTGTTTTTGAGTGTATCTCAAGCACATACAGGAGGTATTGTATGAGATTTGAAATTGTAGGTAAGAATATTGAAGTTACACCAGCAATGCGCACAAAGATTGAGGAGAAATTATCAGCTTTAGATAAAGTACTTACTCATCGATGAAAATACGATTGCTCGTGTCCTTGCCAGAGTTTATCCAAACTCACAGAAGGTAGAAGTTACAATCCCATCACGTGTAGGTATTTTAAGAGCAGAAGTTGTAAATGATGACTTCTACGCAGCAGTAGATTTAGCAATTGATAAGTTAGAAGACCAAATTCGTCGTCAAAAAGACTAGATTAAATAAGAAGCATCGTGAGCATCTTGCAAATGCGTTTATCGACTCACAACTTGTGGAAGAAGAGAATTCTATTCCAGTAAAGACAAAGACAGTGAATGCTGAAGAAATGGACCTTGATACAGCTATCATGAAGATGGAATTAAGTGGACATAACTTCTACATCTATACTGATGATGAAACAGAAACTGTATCTGTTGTATATCGTCGCTCTAGCGGTGGATATGGCTTACTAGAAGTAAGTAAATAACATGATTCATTGATCGGGAGAAATCCCTGATCTTTTTTTAATAGGAAAGAAAAGTACAGAGAAAGACTGGAATAATGAGATAAAAATGGATAGTAATACTGGAAATTTAAACACAGTAGTAGGAAAGTCATTCATACTGTGTATATAGATTTAAGGGGATCTATGTTACATGAAATTACAACGTTTACCATACGATGAGAAAGTTAAACTATTAGAGAGTTTAGGAAGAATCTATCGCCGGGAAAAAACGCGAGAGTTAATTGGTGATAGTCATGAAGTTCATGAAAGAACAGCCGCATATGTTCAAAAAGGGATAGGACATATGATTGAACATGTAATGGAGAATTGTACTGCAGATACCATCTGTATTATTAAGCATGATTTTCTAAATCAATCACCAAGAAACTGGTACTGTAACTACTATGCAAAATCATCATATTATCGATTAAAAAAAGAAGCAGTTGAAGAATTCGTTCGTTGCCTAGATATTTGAAAAATGTTAAAATGAACTACAGATATAGATGTTAAAAAGGCAGTATTAAAGCGGAAATTCTTACATTTTATTTTAGAATAAAATGTAACCGTTTCTACTATCGTAAACAGATATATCCTATACATCCAGGAGGTTCTAAGACATGTTGAAAGGTATAGCAGCATCACAGGGAATTGCAATTGCGAAAAGTTTATAAGTTGGAACAACCAGTTCTTAAGATTGTACAGATAAGTGCAAATCCAGAGGAAGAATTAAAGAAGTTGGATAGTGCATTTACAAAGACAATCTCTGATATTGAACAGATTAAAGAAGTCGCATCAAAGACATTAGCAGAAGAAGAATTAGCTATTTTCGATGCACATCTTATGATGATAGGTGACCCAGAATTCCGTGCTTCAATTGAAAATGAAATTACATCAAATTCAGTAAATGCTGAATACGCAGCAGATTGTGTATCTAAGATGATGATTTCTATGTTTGAAAGCATGGATGATGAATACATGCGTGCAAGAGCGGCAGATATCAAAGACGTATCATTCCGCTTACTCTGCAATATTACAGGAAATGAAATTCCTAACCTAAGCACATTAAATGAACCAGTAGTTGTAGTTGCTAAGGACTTAACACCATCTGATACAGGTTCCTTAAATAAGGAATTTCGCAAAAGGGATTTTGCGACTGAAATCGGTGGACGTACAAGCCACAGTGCAATTATGGCTCGATCCTTAGAGATTCCAGCCATCGTTGGTGTAAATGAAATTCTAAGTACATTAAATTCTGGTGACTTAGTAATCTTAGATGCAATCAATGGTGAAGTAATTACAGAACCAACAGAAGAACAGATTGCAGAATATACAAAGCGTGCTGAAGAGTTCCGTGCAAATAAGGAAGCTCTCAAGGCATTAAAGGATAAGCCATCCGTATCTGTTGATGGTCATAAGGTTGAACTAGTTGGTAACATTGGTTCTCCAGCTGACGTTGATGCGGTAAACGCAAATGGTGGTGAAGGTGTAGGTCTATTCCGTACAGAATTCCTCTACATGAAGAGTGAAAATGATTTCCCTAACGAAGACATGCAGTTTGCGGCATATAAATCAGTTCTTGAAGGTATGAATGGCAAGCAAGTTGTAATTCGTACACTCGATATCGGTGGTGATAAGAAGTTAAGTTATTACCAATTTGAAGAAGAGATGAACCCATTCTTAGGTGTACGTGCTGTTCGTTTCTGCTTATCACGTAAGGATATCTTCCGTGTTCAATTGCGTGCATTATTACGTGCTTCCGCATTTGGTAAGTTATGCATCATGTTTCCCAATGATTGCGACGGTTGCAGAATTCCGTGAAGCGAAAGCTGTTTATGATGAAGAACGTGCGAAGTTAATTGCTGAAGGTGTAACTGTTGGTGATGTACAAGTAGGTATCATGATTGAAATTCCTGCAGCTGCAGTACTTGCTGATCAGTTAGCGAAGGAAGCAGACTTCTTCTCTATCGGTACAAATGACTTAATTCAGTACTCCATGGCTGCAGACCGTATGAGTCAACCAGTATCTTATCTCTATCAGCCATTAAACCCATCTGTATTACGTTTAATTAAGATGGCTATCGATGGTGCACATAAAGAAGGTAAGTGGTGTGGTATGTGTGGTGAAATGGCTGGTGATGAGTTAGCTGCACCAATCTTACTTGGTTTAGGATTAGATGAGTTCTCAATGAGCGCAACATCTATCTTACCAGCACGTAAGATTATCAACTCATTAAGCTATGCAGAGATGAAGGAACTAGCTGAAAAGGCAGTCGCTTCCTCTACAGAAGCAGAAGTTGTAGAGTTAATTAAGAATACTATTTCAAAGTAGTTCTAATATACAACGCTGTATAAGTTAAACTTATGCAGCGTTTTTATATTTGATATAGAAAAAAGCAGTAGTGTTTGAGATTTCTAAAGAGTACTGTATGATGCTGGTAATGAGCCATAGGGGGAAGAGATGAATCATAAGAAGATGCTTGCGATGATTTTTGGTATATGGGTTATGTGGGATGGCTGCGAATCTTGCACATCCTGTAACACCAACACTGTTTAATATGCATGGCTTTGGTAGTAAAAGTATTTGGCTATGCATTTTTCAATGATGTCATTTGCTAGTTTTTACATTTTTCCTATTTATGGTCAAATCTGTATCAAAAAGATATATGCAAAATATATTGTTGTATTCAGTTGTTTCTGCTATGCAATTGCTCAGATTTTATTTATGAATGCCCATACAACAACTAGTTTACTATTCGCTAGATTTCTTGCGGGTGCCTTTGTATCAGGTCTTATGATAGGGATTCCTTTCTACATGATTCAATTTGTACCAATGAGTGATCGTTCTTCAATTATCACTAAGGTTGCGACTGCCTTTAGTTTTGGTGGTACACTGGGATACTTTTTTAGGTGGTCTTATTGGTAATACAAATATATACATATCTCTATATACGCAAGTATCAGTTTTAATTATCAGTGGAATATCATTCTTCTTTATCATGGAGAAAAATGAACTGAACAGTAGTAAGCAAACCAGTAAAGAGAAAGTCATCGTAACATATGGCCAATATATTGCATTAGCCTTAACATTCTTAGTTTGGGTATCCTCAACATCTTTAACACAAACCTATGCATTCTATCTCATTAATATTTTAAAAAGTGAAACCAGTTATTAACGGTATTACAAAAGGTGTTGTAGGACTGATCGCCTTGATTCTTAAATCTCTTTGTGACAATACATTTATTAAAGTCTCGACAAAAAAAGAGAAGTATTTTTAAGATATACTTAGCGATTGTAGCGTTTATGTACTGTGTATTGTTGTTAAACTTTAGATATGATTTGGGATTTATCATATCGGGAATTATTATCATGAGTTTGGAGACAATGCATTTACCAATTCTACAAGCAATCTGTATTGCGTATAGCCAATGTGAAAGTAAGACAGAGATTATCAGTTATCAAAACGCAGCTCGATCCTGTGCGATGATTGTAGGAGCATATATCTCCGGTATCGCTTTCGAGTATCATGTAACAGCACCATTTATCATCGCAACTATATCACTGATTTTTGCGGCTGTATTATCACTTAAACTTCGTCAAGATAAAATATAAGGAGCCAGTCGTTGGCTCCTTGTTGTATGTCATAAGGTATGTTAGGTTCGATCGGGTTTGTAAACTAGGTACATAGAATTCTTGTAAGTCATCTAGACGAAGACAACCTAAAGACTTACCAAATACACATCCACAGTCGATATGATAGATTTGTTTATTCTTACCAATGGCAATCTTACCACGATATTCATCACCATAACGGAAGGTAGGTGTGTGACCCTACAATCATTGTTGTATTGTTGAAAGGATTCGCATCTAAACCTATCTTTTTCCCATATGAGGATGTCGTGGGAACAGACGCAATGACCGTTGAAGGCTTCATATATTCTTCACTTAAACCAGCGTGTATAAGTAAGAACTTATTGCCATGAACAGTTAATTCTTTATAGTATGGACAGTTTTTCAAGATAGAGTTTAATGTCATAACACTCATGATAATCTAAATCCATAAATTGATCAGATGTAATAAGTCCTCCATTTCGTAAGGTCCATCTTAAAAAATCATCATCTGCACGTTGTGCACGGAAGTCTCGTTTACAATCTATCATGTATTGAGAATACTTTAATAACCATGCGTCGTGATTACCCATGATGATATGCATATTCTTGCTAGAGATAATCTTTTGGAGTAACTCCATAGACTTAGGGACCACGGTCACAAACATCACCAATAATCCATAGTTCATCGTAGTCACTAAAAGATATAAGATCTAGCATCTGCATAAATTCATCATAACAACCATGTATATCACTCATTACATATATCGACATCTATATTAACTCCCAATGTAAATATCATATCACAAACAGAGCATAGGGATGAGGGACATGGTTACAGTTCAGTGGTTTTTTCTTCACAATAGATTGCAATTTTGGTATAATATCAACGGCTATTTTTATGAAAGAAGGTATTGAATATGGGAAGAGCGCATGAAGTCCGTGCAGCCTCAATGGCAAAGACTGCTGCAATTAAATCAAAGTTATATTCACGTTTTGGAAAGGAATTATATATCGCTGCTAAGAGTGGTGTTCCTGATCCAGATATGAATCTTTCTTTAAAGAGAAAGATTGCTGAAGCAAAATCCAACCAAGTACCTGCCGATGTTATTAAAAGAGCAATCGACAAAGCAAAGGGTGGAACAGACGAAAACTATACAGAAGCGCGTTATGAAGGATTTGGTCCTGGTAACTCTACTGTCATTGTAGATTGCTTAACAGATAATACAAATCGTTCTATGACAGAAGTTAAGACAGCATTCAATAAGTCAAAGGGTGCTAAGATGGTTAACGCTGGTGGTGTTTCTTACAACTATGAATCAGTTGGTCTATTCGTATTTAACTATGCGGATGAAGACGCAATGCTTGAGGCGTTATTAGAGGCTGAAGTTGATGTAACTGATCTTACAATCGAAGATGGTATTATGACTGTAAAGACAGCATTTACTGATTTCGGTAAGGCACAGGAAGCTATCGAAAAAAATTATTACCAAACATTGAGTTTGAGACATGTGAAACAACAATGTTACCAAATGAATATGTGACACTTACAGATCCTGAAGAAATTGAAGCGTTCCATAAGTTAATGGATATGCTCAATGAAGCAGATGATGTAAATAAGGTGTACCATAACGCTATCATCAACGAATAACATGCATGAATACTCTTCCTAGTATGGAAGAGTTTTTCTTTTGATAGGCTTGTGCTACTATGGATAAAGAGGAAGCGTTATGACGAGAATACTACTTGTAGAAGATGATTTTCGCAATTGTTCATTCCTTACAGGAATATCTGAATCTAGAAGGTTTTACTTCAGATCATGCAAGTGGACAAAAGGAAGCGGAAGAACTATTAAAGACAAAACAATACCAATTATTGTTGTTGGATATTTCTTTAAAAGACGGTGATGGCTTTGCAGTATGTAATATTGCTCAAAAGATTCAATTACCAGTCATCTTTTTAAGTGCGTCTTCAGATGAAGAAACAGTTGTAAGAGGATTAAATATCGGTGCAGATGATTACATTACGAAGCCATTTCGTCCCAAAAGAATTACTCTCTCGTATCAAAAATGTCTTACGACGTCATGCAGGACATCAGACCATCATCCTTTTGGATGACATACAGGTTGATACTGAAAAGGCTATCGTAAAAAAAGAAGGATACAGCCATCAATTTGTCAGCACTTGAGTACAAGTTACTCACACTCTTTATTGATCATCGTGGTAAGCTACTTACAAGAGATCAACTCCTAGATGAGATTTGGAATATCGCAGGAGATTTCGTAAATGATAATACGATAACGGTATATATCAAACGCTTGCGTGAGAAGATTGAAGATGATCCTACAAATCCTAAAATCATTAAAACAGTTCGTGGATTAGGATACAGGATGGACTAGTATGAAGTATTTACGTAATCAAGATGTTCTTCGTGAGATGCTCTTATCTTTCGTGATTGGAGTTATATGCTCGCTTGTCACATATCCACTGATAGGTGGATATGCAATCCTATTCCTATTATTGGCGCTTGTACTTGTAGCTGTACATTATTATTTCTCGATCAAGCGTTATCAACAAATCGCTCAGTTAAGCTTATCGTTAGATAAGGTGTTACATGGTAATGCAATTCAGATTGATGATCAATACGAAGGGGAATTATCCATCCTAAGTGATGAAATTTCTAAGATGATCATTAAACTTAACGAACAGACCGAACTACTACAGAAAGATAAAGTCCGATTAACCAATGCAATCGCAGATATCTTTCATCAAATGCGAACACCACTTACATCGATTAACTTATCGTTAACCGTTTTAAATGATGAGCATCTTTCGAATGATAAAGCACTCTATTATCGTCGAGATATCAAAAAACAACTAGAGAAATTACAGTGGCTAATTGAAACGTTGTTGAAGATGTCCAAAATCGATGCGAAGACTGCTATCTTCCATCGACAAGAATTACCTGCAAAAGACATCCTGACGAAGGCAATAGAACCGTTCGCAATTCCGATGGAACTAAAAGAACAGAAGTGTGTTCTCAACTGCACAAATGAGAAGATGTTCGTCGATGAGCAATGGACGATGGAAGCGTTTAGTAATCTTATCAAGAATGCGATGGAACATACTCCAGATGGTGGCACAATTCAACTGAATGTCAGTGAAAATCCATTATATACAGAAGTGATTGTACAAGATAATGGAGAAGGGATTCCGGAAGAAGATATCCCATACATGTTTGAGCGTTTCTATAAGGGCAAAAACGCAAAACCGGAAAGTGTAGGGATTGGTCTAGCATTTGCCCGCATGATTATCACTGCTCAAAATGGAACCATCAGTGTTAAGAATCATCCAGATGGTGGCGCTTGCTTTACAGTACGTTTCTATAAACAAATTATTTGATCCTGTGAAAACAGGATTTTTCTTACAAAATGTCATCATTGTGTCACATTCACTTTTTATACTGTAAGTATAAGGAGGACTTTGATATGGAAGTCTTACGCGTTGAACACTTAACAAAAATTTATGGAAAAGGGGAAAATGAAGTAAAAGCCCTAGATAATGTTTCGTTTACGATTGAACAAGGTGAGTTTGTGGCGATTATTGGTCCATCAGGATCAGGTAAATCAACTCTATTACATATGTTAGGAGGAGTTGATAAACCAACACGTGGAAAAGTGTTTGTTGGTGGACAAGATGTCTATGCACAAAATGAAGAACAACTAGCTGTATTCCGTCGTAGAAAAGTCGGTTTAATTTACCAATTTTATAATTTGATTCCTGTATTAAGTGCAGAGGAGAATATCACATTACCTGTGCTAATGGATGGAAAAAGAAGTTAACAAAGAACGTCTTGAAGAGTTATTGAATGTGTTAGGTCTACAAGAAAGACGAAAAAAATCTACCAAAACCAACTTTCTGGTGGTCAACAACAACGTGTATCCATTGGTAGAGCGCTTATGAACGCTCCAGCAATTGTACTTGCGGATGAACCTACTGGAAACCTTGATAGTAAAAATAGCCAAGAAATTGTAGAACTATTAAAGCTATCAAATAAAAAAATACCAACAGACAATGATTATCATTACTCATGATGAAAGTATTGCCTTACAGGCAGACCGTATTATCTCAATCGAAGATGGAAAGATAACAAGAGACGAAAAGAATCCGTGAGGTGTAATCATGAGTATATTTACAAAACTTACACAGCGCTATCTTTCTAAGAATAAGACTAGAACGATTGTGACTTTAATAGGTATTATTGTGTCCATGGCTTTATTCACAGCTGTCATTGAAGGTGCATATAGTGGTTATCAATTCTTGAAAAAAATCGTGAGATTGCTGTAACGGGTGAATGGCAAGTCATCATGAATAATATAAATAAAGAAGGCTTAGAAGAAGCTAAGACAAACAAGCAGATTGAACAATATGAAAATGTATATACGCTTGGTTGGGCAGAAGTTGCTAATGAGAATGATTATAAACCCTATCTTCTCGTGCAATCTTTAGGAGATATGGAACATGCATTATTCCCAATCAATTTAGTTTCAGGTCGTATGCCTGAAAAAAAAGATGAAATTCTATTACCAGAGAACTTTATTGCGAACGCAAAAGAGAAATATCAAGTAGGGGATGCGATTACTCTAGAAACAGGGCAACGTTTCATAGAGAAAGAACAACTTTCTGAATATACACCATACCAGGAAAATGAGAGTTTAAAGAATACAACCAAACATACTTTTACGATTGTTGGTATTATGGAACGTCTACCATTTGAGATTGAGGAGTTATCTTGTCCTGGTTATACATGCATTACAAATGGTTTTCATACAGATAATCAAAAACTATTTTTGACAATCCAGTCACCAAGTAAAATGCAGGAATTCTTAATGCGTCAAACAATTTCAGATTCCTATGTTCCACATTCTGATTTATTGCGTTTCTATGGTGCATTTAAAGCAAGTGGGGAACGGTCAGTACTCATTGGTTTAACAACAATACTTGTACTACTCATTGCCTATGGTTCTATTTCACTGATTTATAATTCATTTTCGATTTCTATCAGTGAACGTATTCGTCAGTTTGGAATTATGAGGTCCATTGGTGCTTCCAATCGCCAGATTCGTCGCATGGTTCTATTTGAAGCATTTCTACTTGCAATCATCGGTATCATTTTGGGCGTGATTGTTGGATGCGTTGGAATTGGTGTCACACTTGCTTGGGTCCATAATAACTTTATTGTGAATATTACAAATAAAGTTGGTTTGGGTTTACGTTTGGTGATTAGTCCGTTACCAATTCTTATTGCAGTTACGATATGCCTAGTGACGACGATTGTTGCGGCATATATTCCAGCATATAAAGCAATTCATAAATCTGCGATTGAGGCTATTCGTCAAAGTGATGAAATTATCATTAAACCTAACGAAGTAAAAACGACAAAAGCTTACTCAGAAATTATTTGGATTTTGCAGGTGTAATGGCTACGAAGAATTTCAAACGTAATAAACGTAAGTATCGTTCTACAATTCTTTCACTAGCATTAAGTGTCATACTATTTATTTCTGCTGCATCTTTAACACAATATGTAAATAAGATGTTACTAATACAGAGTAGTAATGATCACAAGATGAATGTCATGTACAATGCATACACTGATGAACAAGAAGATGTTACCCAGCGTTTTAATGTCATTAAGGCAATACCAGAAATTCAAAATATCGCAATCACGCAGAAAATTTTGATGAAGCCTATATTCAACGTAATTACATTGCGTCTGAATACTGGACAGCAGAGAACCAACAGTATCTTCGCCGTATCAAAGATGCGGTAGGTGTGAATGTTGAACTAGTTTTTGTGGATGATGATGCATTTAAGAATTTGTGTAAACAAAACAAGATAGATTCTTCCAGTTACTTTGATAAAACTAGCCCAAAGGGTCTACTATACAATCACGTTATCCAACAATTGGTAAGAGAAGGCAAGGCTATTACACGTGATGTATCCGTGATAGATACTAACGCAAAAACAATGTTCCAATGTTTGTTCGTGAATATAAACAAATCGAAGGGTATGCAAGTTTACATGAGCCATATATTAAAGATGGTAAGCAGTATTATCTCTTCTATCCGATAGAGTATATTGAAGAAATGGGTGGCTATGAAAACTTAGACATGCGTAAAGCCAAACTCTATCCAGTTGAAGAAATTGATATTGATATTCCACTTGTTGCAGGAGCACAAATTGAAGAGAATCTATTTACATTAAGTCGTAATACAATGCAGCTAATCTATCCAAGAAGTATGGCGACGACACTATTTGAAAATACAGATACGAGCTATATTCAACGATTATCGAATCCAGAGATTGGTATACAGACAGATAACCATGCAAGTGTTGCTCAACAACTAGAAAAGATTCAAAAAGACAATGGTTGGAGTGCAGATAGAATCTATGACTTTGATCGTGAACGTCAAAATAATCGCATGTTTATATTAGTGATAAATGTATTTTCCTATGGATTCATTCTTCTAATTGGTGTTATATCGATTGCGAATGTATTTAATACGATTTCAACGAATATCATTCTTCGTCGGAAAGAGTTTGCGATGTTACGATCGGTTGGCATGTCTGAAAAGGGCTTCCAAAAAATGCTTAATTATGAGTGTTTAATCTATGGAGGTCGAAGCTTAGCCATTGGTCTTCCAATATCGTTTATCTTTTCATTCTTTATCCATCATGTGATTAATCAGATGGTACAAGTTGATTACTTTATTCCTTATATCAGTGTGCTACTAGCAATCGCTATGGTATTTGTGGTTGTGTTTATCACCATGTTGTATACAACAAGAAAGATACGAAGAAATAATGTAATTGAAGAATTACGCATCGAAAAATATTTAGTGAATTATCTAGAAGGTACTTTGTGTACCTTCTTTTTAAATGAAAAAGAACATTAGACATTTCTAATGTTCTGAAGAGATATAGTGAGCACCACTGATTTCTAATTTTTAATAGACGTTTTCTTTCTTCACTTGGTAATACACTGGTATAGAGTAGGGTGCTACGATATTCTAGTGTTCTCCATGGGAATGGAACATCCGCAAATTTACTACAGATACGCATATCGTCCTTACGCATGTCATGGAGCCATTTCTTGCCAGTATCGTTGAAGACAAGAATACGTAAGTGGTCAAGTGCTGGTAGACGTTGTGCTTCGTATTTTTGTCAACTGTACCATCGCTTGTAAGATGCTACGACGAATACGATTGCTGGTGTAACGATAGGTTGTGGCATCCCTTAAGAAACCTTCATATGTATCGTTATCTGCAGCACATTTACGTAAGTGATTTTCGATTCCTTCGTTAAATAAGAACATATCTTCTAACTGCTTGCGAGAAGAAGTTAATAAGTATGTACGCAAGTAAGGATAGAACTGTTCAGGATATACTAGTGTACTTTCTTTGAGTATTTCTTCCATTGGTGTAGAGTTTGCTAGACTATCGTTATTTTTGAGTGCTTTGCGAATTGCTAGGGCACTTGCATTTTCAGATATCTCTGGACTAAGATAACCACTTGTACGTTGTACAATCACTGGTTGAATATTAGATTCATTTAAGTGTTTTAAATAGGAAACAGCTAAGATATCATTTGGCTCCATAGAACCTGTTAAAAGACTATATGCACGAGGGAAGGACATCCCTGTCTGCATGCTTTCTCTTAAGTTATCAGGATTAAGAGAAGTATCCGCAATTTCTTGTAGGTTTTCTAAATTCGCGCACTCACTACCAAAGGAGATATAGTCAACTTTCGCAATTTTTAAAAGTTCCACCGCACCATACGCAAACTTAGAAGCACTTTGGGTTGCGTAGAAATAAGGTAATTCAATCACTAGATCTACACCGTTTTCAATGGCTGCCTTGGCGCGTTTCCATTTATCGATAATTGCAGGTTCTCCACGCTGTACAAAATTACCAGACATAACAGCGATAACCATATCACAACCACTTAGCTTTCTTGCTTGTTCAATTTGATAGCGATGTCCATTATGGAATGGATTATACTCCGCTATGATTCCACATACTTTCATTTCTCTAAAATTCCTTTACAGTTGATATGATACAATGAAATCAATCAAACAAGAAAGGATATTTCTTTATGACAGAGTTAATTTATAAAATCATTAAACCTGAAACAGAAGTGAGGGCAACACTAGTTTGTGTACACGGTATGCAAGAACATCATGCCCGTTATATCTCCTTTGCAAGAGAGTTATCAAAGCAGGGAATTGCAGTACTAATTTATGACTTACCAGGACATGGGGAAGCTTTCAAAGATGAACTAGGATACTTTGCGGATCGAAATGGTGATGAAGTATTAATTCAATCTGTAGATACAATGGTGACGAAGCTACATACAGAATACCCAGATGTACCACACTTCTTATTTGGACATTCGATGGGCTCTATCATTGTTCGTTTATATTTAGAACGTAATGATAACTTTGCTGGTGTGATTCTTTGTGGTGCACCAAATTATCAACCAGCAGCTAGATTTGGTAAGAAACTTGCGCAGTTACTAGTCAAGATGAAAGGCCCTAAGGCAAAGACAAAACTGTTAACAGCACTGAGTGTTGGCTCCTTTAGTAAGGCTGTCAAGAACGCAAAGACACCAGTTGATTGGTTGTCCTATAACGAAGAAAACGTAAAGAAATTCTTGAATGATGAATTATGTGGCGTACCATTTACAGATGCGGGCAACCGTGACTTATTTACAATGGTCTCACACTTACATCATCCATTTACCGCGAAGAATCCATCTTTACCAATTCTATTTATCAGTGGTGAAGATGACCCATGTACGGGAGGTACCTTAGGATTAGTGGATAGTATTTCAACATTACAGAAGAATGGATATGCAAATATCGAAAATATCACATTCCCGAAAAATGCGCCATGAGATTCTCAATGAGAAGGAGAATCTACTGGTTATAAAAACAGATATTAGCTTTTTATTAGTAAGTTATTTATATAATTTGTTAATAATTTGACATATTGTCTATTTAAGACATACTATTAGAACATAAATAAATAGTAAGGTTATCTAATTGGAAATAATCTTTATGTATTTAGGGGGTAAAATGCTAAAGAAATATTTAAAAGTTGTAATTACGTTATTTATTCTTGCAACATTTTTGTCTGCTTGTGACTCATCAATAGAGCCAAGTGTAGATGAAAATATTCCAACACATCAAGTGACAATAAAAAAATTGATTTTCACTCAAACTTTATTTTTTGATAAATATGATGTTACTTTAACGGTTGATGGTAAGCAAGACCTCATTACCCTAAAAACATGGAAAAAGATGCGGAAGTTACGGTTGATCTTACTGAAGGAATTCATAGCCTATCATTTCATAAAAAGGATAATACATCTATAAATGGGGATGATACATTAGATGTATCAAGTGATGTAGTGGTTGGGTATGATATTTCTTGTAAGGGAGATAAAGTTGATGTAAAAAAAGGCAGTATGCTAACTATGCAAAAAGAAGTAAAAAAATAAAGTGGAAGTAGATTTCACAAATACAGATTTTTATGCAGTAAATTATACTGAAGTGTGCTATCGGTTAATGAAATTTGGATTTACTAACATCGAAGAAGTCATTAAGTATGATATCAAAGATGGAAATCATAAAAGGGAGATGTGGAATCTGTAACTATCGATGGCAAAAAGATTACAAAAAGGTGATAGTTTTAATAGTGATGCTAAGGTTGTGGTAACTTATCATTTACTTATAGAAGATGATCCTTCTAAAAAGAAAGAAGAAACTAGTCAAAAACAAACGGAAAGCACACCAACACCAGAACCTACAATAGTTCCAACACCGACACCTACGCCTGAAACTCCAAAAGCAAAGTAAAAGTTTATTTTATACTACAAAATGATAAAAAAACAGCGAAAGATGGAAATAGTGGTAAATATGCATATAGTAAATTGTCAAGTGAATATGAGATTTTTTTATATCATAGCTTTTGATGAAGGCTATGTATATCGATTCCTACATGGGAATGGTGACGAAACCTGTGATAGACTAGCAATCACAGGTGGAACTTTAAATGATGTCATTGTACTTACATACCATGATGGTGGTATTGAATGGCAAAATGCATTGTGTTTTAAATATAAGAGACAACCAGGTACGTTGATTTTTGCAAGACTCTGATTATTCAACGTATACATTCGATCCTACCGATTTGGATCGTGCGTTAGGGTTACTTGCAACGAAAACAATTATTGACTACTAAGAAATTTTTGATTTAATAAAATCTTGTTTTTAAAGTTGCAATATAGAGAAAGTTATTAAAGATTTTCTGTAATACAAGCGTTTTTGGGGGATATTTGATTGACTTTGAAGTGCGGTTTGTTATAATTTATAAGCGTTAACGAGCGAGGAGACTGCCGTGAAGTGGACAAAAACAGAGTTGCTGCGTGATTTGCAGAATGTAGATTTTGACGAAGATGTAGTAATTGAGAACGATGAACTGAAAAATGACACCGGTATCTTATCTGTTGAAGATGTTCATGTAGAAGGTCACGGTTATATCGACGATGAGGATGATCGCTTCTATGTAGATATGCATATTACAGGTACAATGATTTGTCCGGATGCTATCACAAATGAACCGATTGAAGTTCCTCTAGATGTCGAAAGTCAAGAAACATATGTCTTTGAAGAAACTGATGAAGATGGGGTACGCCTCGTTACCAGTGAAGTCGTTGATCTGATGCCTGCAGTGATAGATGCTATCCTGTTGGAGGTACCACTTCAAGTGACTGAAGCAGTAGAGGGTGAATATCCGCATGGCGATGGCTGGCAGATATTTACAGAAGCTGAGTATCAGGAAAGCCGGAAAGATCAATTGGATCCGCGTCTGGCAGGACTGAAGCAATTCAAAAATGAATAGTAGGAGGTGCTAGACAATGGCTGTACAACAGAGAAGAAATTCCAAGACGAGAAAGAACAAGAGAAGAACACATTACAAGTTAAATGTACCTACACTCGTAAAGAATGCTGCAGGTGAATACGTTCGCCCACACCATGAAGGTTCTTACGTTAAGGAAACAACAGAATCCAAATAAGGTTGGAAATGAAGATGCTTTATAGCATCTTTTTCTATTGCTATATCAGAAGTCGTTTGATAAAGTCTATTTGAATTAAGGAGTTTCTATGAGTGTAAGAGCAGAAGTATTAAATATATTAGAGCGTGTATTTCGCCAACATGGTTTTGCGTCTTTACTATTAAGAAAGGCAAATATCTCGAAAGAAGAGATGGGCCTTGCAAGTGAAATCGTGTACGGTACGATACGGAATAAAACACTATTAGAAGAACAATGGCGACCATTTACAAAGCACGTAAAGCCAAGAGTGGCTGCACTCCTCAATATGAGTGTGTACCAGTTACTCTTTTTGGATAGTATACCTTCCTATGCCGTCATCTTTGAGGCAGTAGAGCTTGCCGGTAAATCGGAGAAAGAGTTTGTAAATGCTGTTCTTCGTAAGGTACAGGCGCAGGGTTTAAAAAAGCCAGATGGCAATACAATCGAAGAACTTGCGGTATTAACTTCTCATCCACTATGGATTTTGCAGTTATGGAAAGCTCACTATGGTTTTGACACAATGAAGGAGATTGCTTTACATAATCAGGAACCTTCACTTGTATACGGGAGAGTAAATACCTTAAAGTGTAAAAAAACTGAGATTGCTCAAATACCAGATGTACGTATGCTAGAGGATGATTGTTTCTTTTATGCAGGTGTTTTACAAAAGAACTGAACTATTCGCAAAGGGGATGGTTTTAATTCAAGATCGACACTCACAGAAGGTTGTGCGTAAGCTAGATGTTTTACCTGGTATGCAGGTGTTAGATGCCTGTGCAGCCCCAGGTACTAAAACGCAACAAATTGCTTGCTTGATGAAGAATCAAGGTAAGATTATCGCTACGGATTTGTATGAAGCTCGTTGCAATTTGATTGACGAATTAATGAATCGTACAGGAGTATCTATTGTTTGTGCAAAACAGAATGATGCAACAATCACAGGGAAATTTCCTAAAAGAAAGTTTTGATCGTATATTGATTGATGCGCCTTGTTCTGGTCTAGGTGATTTATCTCATAAGCCAGAGATTCGTTGGCATCTAGAGCCGACATCAATCGATGAACTTGTACAAACACAAGAAGCAATTCTAGATGCTAGCGCAGAGTATTTACGCGTTGGAGGAATTCTTGTGTATAGTACCTGTACGTTAAATCGTAAGGAAAACGAACAACAAATTAAAAAAATTTTTTTGGTGAAACATATGAATTATGTCTTGCTAGAAGAAGAGACTTTATTTCCGATGACAGATGATGCAGATGGCTTCTATTACGCAAAATTAAAAGCGTAACCAATAGGTTATTTGTGTTTGAAACATTGGATAACATATCGAGAAATTAGTGTGATTGTGGTAATATATTAACTATGCAAAGTATATATGATTTAAATATGAAGATGGCGACAGAAATGCTCGCCAAAAAGGGACAAAAATCTTATCGTGCAAAAGCAATTATTCCAATGGCTTTATCGTAAGCGTGTAGGTTCATTCCAAGAGATGACTGATATGCCTGCGAGTTTATTGGAAGAGCTTGCACAGGAATATTCGATTGAACCTGTGAAGGAAATTACACGTCAGGTTGCTCGTGATGGAACTACCAAATATCTTTTCCAGTTAGCAGATGGTTCTTCAGTTGAGACAGTTTTGATGCATTTCCATTTTTGGGGAAAGTTTATGTGTAACAAGTCAGCTTGGATGTAATATGGGCTGTACTTTTTTGCGCATCTGGTTTATTAAAGAAGCAGCGTGATTTAACTGCTGGTGAAATTGTTGGACAGGTTATGTTTGTCCAAAAGGAATTAGATAAAATTGGTAAGCGTGTTGATAATGTCGTTATCATGGGTACAGGTGAACCATTTGATAACTATGATAACGTGATGCGTTTCTGCGAGATTATCAATAGTGACTTAGGTCTAGCGATTGGTGCAAGACATATCACAATTAGTACCTGTGGTATCGTTCCACGTATTAAGGATTTTGCTAAGGGTCATTATCAATATAACCTAGCAATCTCTTTACACGCGCCTAATGATGCCTTACGTCGAAGATTAATGCCTATCGATCAAGCATATCCTTTGGATGTCTTGATGGACGCATTACATGAATATAGTGAAGAGAATAATCGTCGTATAACGTTTGAATATATCTTATTACATGAGTGTCAATGATACGGATGCACATGCGATTGAACTGGCGAATTTAATTCGTGGTATGAATGCGTATGTGAATCTGATTCCATATAACCAAGTCGATGAAAATGGCTATGTTTCAACAAACGAAAAAAAGTTGCATTACATTTCTATGATGTGCTTATGAAACATGGTGTAAAAGCTACCTTACGTTCTAAAACATGGCGATGATATTGATGCGGCTTGTGGTCAGCTTCGCGCAAAACATGAAAAAGGGTAAACTTTAAAACATGAAATACTATGGAATAACAGATAAAGGATTGGTGCGTAAAAGTAACCAAGATAGTTATGTCATTGCGACAAATGTAGCGGGTGAAGTGTTCGCAATTGTCGCAGATGGTATTGGCGGAAATTTAGGTGGGGATATTGCCAGTAGAATGGCGGTAGCCCATTTTTTTCGCGTGTATTCTCTGAAACAGAGCAATTTCAAAATGCTGAAGAAGTGAAACTCTGGCTCAATCGTGAAGTGAAAATCTGTAATTCCGCAATCTTTGATTACGGTAAGCAACATGCGGACCTGAAAGGTATGGGCACAACGTTATGTGCTGCTCTAATTACGCATATTGGTACATTTATTGTAAATATTAGGGGATTCCCGTGCATATGCATGGTGGCATGTAGGTAAGATGAAGCAGTTAACTGTCGACCATACTTTTAGTTAATGACATGCTAATGCATAACGAGATTACACCTGAGGAAGCCAAAACATTCCCGCGTCGTAACGTGTTAACGAATGCTTTGGGTGTTTGGGAAGATGTAAAATGTGATATTACACATCATATTGAAAAGATGGATGGTATCCTATTGTGTAGTGATGGTCTGCATGGCTATGTGCCTGAAAAAGACTGTATTACGTGTTGTAATAGATCCACATAAAGATCCTTCACTACGTGCACGTAAGTTAATTAAACTAGCTTTAGAAGCTGGTGGTTTTGATAATACAACAGTCATCTTATTAGACTTTGCTGGAGGCTACACACTATGAACAAAAAGAATGTAGTCGCTAACCGTTATGAAGTTGTTCAACATATTGGTCAAGGTGGTATGGCTGATGTATTCTTGGCGATCGATACAATTTTAAATCGTCATGTCGCTATCAAGATTCTACGCTCTGATCAAAGTACAGATGCGATTAGCATCTTGCGTTTTGAACGTGAAGCGCAAGCTGCCACAACATTAGCGCATCCAAATATCGTAGAAATCTATGATGTTGGTGAATATAAGAATCATCACTATATCGTTATGGAATATGTGGCTGGTAAAACTTTAAAGAAAGTGATTCGCGACCGGGCACCTTTATTGAATCTAGAAGCGGTCGATACAATGAAACAACTAACTTCTGCAGTTGCGGAAGCGCATAAGCGTGGTATTATTCACCGTGATATCAAACCGCAGAACGTGATTGTGAAATCTGATGGTTCTTTAAAGATTCTTGACTTTGGTATCGCAACTGCCAAGGGTAGTGCACAATTAACACAAGCAAATAATGTTATGGGTTCGGTTCATTACCTAGCACCTGAACTTGCAAAGGGAGAGCCAGCGTCTCCACAATCAGATATTTATGCCTTGGGTATTGTATTCTATGAAATGTTAACAGGGGACGTTCCTTTTAAGGCAGACCAAGCCATACAGATTGCATTACTGCATATGAGAGAGGCGATGCCAAGTGTACGTAAGGCAAATCCAAATGTTCCACAATCTGTAGAAAATATCATTATCCGTGCAACTGCGAAGAATCCAAAGTTGCGTTATCAAAGTTGTGATGAGATGCTGAAAGACTTAGAGCAGTGTATGTTGCCAGAACATCAAAAATGACAAGCCATTAAGTCTTAAAGATCCAATCGATAAAAACACCTACAAAACAAGAAAAAGATGATGCTAAGGTTGCAATGACAAGAAGTACATCTCTTTCACGTGTCGCAAATAAACGTACGAAAATCTATGTTACTGCAATCTTAGTGCTATTTGCGATGTTCGCGTTGATTGCTGGTTTATTTCTAGCAGGTATTCTTCCGCCAAAGTCAAAGAATGTTACGGTTCCGAATGTATCAAATATGGATGTAGCACAAGCAACCGCAGCTCTAGAAGAACAAGATCTTGAAGTGGATCAAGAAAACATTATCTATCAACTATCGAAAGATAGTATTGAGGGTGTTGTAATTAGTACAGAACCTGCTAGTTCTAGTGAAGTAGAGCGTCATTCAAAAAGTGAAGCTTATCGTATCCAGTGGTGTTGGCGAAGAAATGCCAAACTATGTTGGTAGAAACATCGATGATGTTAAGGCATCTCTACCATCTACGATTCACTTAATCGAAAAAGAAGAGCAGAGTAGTAAAAAAAGCCTGGTACTATCATTCGTCAAGAAGGTGTAGCACCTGGAGAACTCTATGATATAGCTGGTGTAACGGATGTGACGCTATATTATGTGCCATATGTAAAGGTTACAATCCCAGCAGATATTGTTGGTAAACCAATTGAGGAAGCGACAGCGCAATTAGAAGCGATGGGTGTTAACGTTGTACGTGCACACCGTGATACTTCTTCTTTATCACAGAGTGAAATTGATAAAATCAAAGTTGGAACTGTTATTGAGACAATGCCGGCCGCAGGTGAGTGAATATACACAGAAAAAGGATAGTTATGTCACATTATACTTTTTACTAAGGAGTGTCTATGATTGCACGAATTACAAAAAAATCGTATCAAAAAAATTATCGTATTTTAACTTTTGATAAGAAGTATTATGATGCGATTGTAATGGGTAAAGTGCGTCGTCAAGATGCGCCTGTAGCTGGAGATTTGGTGGAGTGTGAAGAGATTGATGGCCGTTATGTCATTCAGAAAATCATGCCTCGTACAAATCGTTTAATACGTCCAGCAGTCGCGAATGTTGACCAAGCACTCATTGTAATGAGCGTAAAAAGATCCTGATTTTTTCAACTGCGTTAATTGATCGTTTAAGTATGCTTATCATGCATGCTGGCGTAGAACCAGTTTTGATTATTACAAAAATGTGATTTAGGCTTTAGCCAAGAAGTAGAAGAACAGATTCAAGCCTATGAAAAAAAGGTGCGATGAAGGTCATCCGTACCGCAAAAAGGCAGCTTAGATCCATCGATTGCTGGAATTTTAACAGATAAGATTTCTGTATTAACTGGCCAAAGTGGTGCTGGTAAGAGTACGTTATTAAACCAGTTAGAGCCATCATTTCATCTTGCGACACAAGAGATTTCAAAGGCACTTGGAAGAGGTAAACATACCACAAGACATAATGAATTACATGAGGTTGCAGGGGGACTTGTGGCAGATACACCAGGCTTTAGCTCCTTGGACTTTTCACATATTCAAGCACACGAATTGGCTGAATATGTACCAGACTTTGTGCCATACCTACATGATTGCCGCTTCAATGACTGTGTTCACCAAAATGAACCAGGATGTAAAATTAAAGAAGCGGTAGAAGCGGGTAAAATATCCAAAGAGCGCTACGAGAACTATTTAAGCGTTTTACAGATAATTCAAGAGAGAAGGGAGAAATACTTATGATCGTTGCACCATCCGTATTATCTTTAGATTACAGTCATATGACTGAACAATGCGAATTATTAAATTCCTCCAAGGCAGAGTGGATGCACTTTGATGTCATGGATGGACACTTTGTAAAGAACTTAACATTTGGACCAGATATTTTAAAGGGATTTGTAAAACTATCACCATTATTTAAAGATGTTCATTTGATGGTGACTGACCCTAAGATGTTCGCAGATGTGTTTATGAATGCTGGTGCAGACCAGATTACTTTCCATGTTGAAACAATTTACGATAAAGAAGAAATCAAAGCACTTGCAAAGCATATTCATGATCAAGGAAAGAAAGCTGGACTTACATTAAAGCCTCAGACTCCAATTGAAGTATTAAAACCATTCTTGCATGATTTTGACTTATTCTTAATTATGAGTGTGGAACCAGGTTTTGGTGGCCAGAAGTTTATGCCAGAGGCACTAGAACGTATTCGTACACTTCGTACATGGTTAAATGAAGAGGGACTTGATACACATATTGAAGTGGATGGTGGTATCAACGAAGAAACAGGTGCATTATGTGCTTCAGCAGGGGCAGATGTACTTGTGGCAGGGTCTTATGTATTTAAGAATGATATCCACGAAGTATGTGAGAAGTTATGGAAACTTCAGTAGCTATCATCTTAAAGCGTTGCGATTTAATTCCGACTGCGGAAAACTACATTGGTGTAGATAAAGGCGCATCAACACTTGCAAGAAACGGCAAGAGGATGTTACTGGCGATTGGGGATTTTGATTCTGTTGAAGAAAGTGATTTAGCGTATATCAAGGAATATAGCGATACGTTAATTCAACTCAATCCAATCAAGGATGATACAGATAGTGAGGCTGCAGTCATGTATGCCATTGAAAAATGGCTATCAAAAAAATCCACCTCTTTGGTGGACTTGGTGGAAGATTAGACCATGCGATGATTAATTTGCGTCTGGTATCACGCTTTCCTGAAACAGTATATCTCTATGATCAAAATAACTTAATTTATTCACTAGCTGAAGGTGTTCATTCCATTAATAAGCATGATTATACATATATCTCATTCTTTACGGAGGATGAAGCAACCATTAGCTTAGAAGGATTTAAATATCCTTTAGATAAACAACAACTTACCAATAAAGATACCTATACCACTTCTAATGAGATTATAGAAGATAAAGGGTATCATCACTGTGCATGTAGGCAAGGTAACTGTAATACAATCCAAAGATGCATAAAAAAATTTCCCTTCGGGAGAATTCTTTTTCATATAACCGGCGATTACTCAGCAGCTTTTAGCCTTAGCTCCCTGCCTTTAATGTCTTTAATGCGCGAGCTGAGATCTTAACTGTCTGTGGCTTGCCATCAACGATCATGTGAACCTTTTGTAAGTTCACATTCCACTTACGACGAGTAGCACGTAGGGAGTGGGAACGTCTGTTTCCTGACATTGCTTTCTTACCGGATACAGCACATACTCTGGACATACCATAACCTCCTTTACTTATAATTTGCTTACAAAAGATACCATAGATTACTTGTAAATGCAACCAAAAAAAGTAGTAGTTAGATTCTGTTTTTTTCAAAGAATCATGAAGAAGATGCAGAAATGAATTATGTAAATTCTATGAAAATAGCCTGTTTAGGAGTGGTAATCGACTACATTTTTGAAATGTAAATGTGATAAAAATACGAATATAACTGAAAGGAGACTTCACGGTGACAGATAAACAGATTTATGCGGCAATTGAGGCCGCTGACCATGAGGTTCGATTAGTAATTGGTGAGTTTTTCAACACCAGATTTAATATTATAAAAGTTGAAAAGAGTACCATGTAGCGGACTCTCTTATAATGGCATCACAGACCAACAAGCATTAATTGGTTCCATCAAGCAGGCAGCAGCGTCTGCTAAGAAGATGGTAGGTGCTAGCGTACAGCAAGTGATTCTTGCAATCCCTGCATTTAATCTAAAGCGTATCTCTTTGAAATCAACAGTTGATATTGAAGGTATCGATGGAACAGTAACAATTCAAGACGTACGTAATGCAATTAAGAAAGCAGAAGCAGTAAATATAGGTAATGATAGTGCTTTGATTCAAACGGTATGCGTTAAGTATACAGTGAATGGTATGACAACACGTCGTATTCCTCTTGGGGAAAAAGTGCTCTCAGTTAATTGTGGATATTGATTTATTATGTGCAGACCGTAAGTTTGCGTATGACTTAGTAACTTGTGTAGAGAATGCTGGTCTGAAGGTAATGGATATCTTTGCGGATATCTATGCTGTTGGTAAAGAAGCTGCTCTATTTGAACAGTCAGTTGATCGTCAAGTGATTATCTTAAAGGTAGAGCGTGAGGCAACAACGTTAGGTCTTCTTTATAAGGGAAGATTTGCGGCGTCTACAATCTTACCGATGGGACTTGGTAATATCGCAAATGCAGCTGTTGAAAAATATGGCATTAATATGAAGAATGCAATTGAGTTAATTAAGTATAGTGCAAGACTTGATCAGACGGTTTGTTCTTCAAATATCATCCATATTTGGAATGATAATGGTGAAAATAAAACCATCAGTGAACAGGAGCTAGTTGACTGCATTAGACCTAATATTGAAACATGGTTAAATGCAATTACAGAAACTTGCGAAGGAATCTTGCAAGCAGGTGAAACAACTGTTATTATTACTGGTGAAGGTGGCGAAACTGAAGGTTTAGAAAACCTTTTAAGCAAGCGCCTAAATGTAGAAGTTAGAGATTATATTCCGGAAACATTAGGGGGAAGAAACGCAGCATTAACCGCATGTCTCGGATTGTTCTATGCCTACCAAGATAGATTACCTATTATCGGTCAGACTGAAAACAGCTTAGATCTTGATGCTTTTTATCAAAAAAACGTATCCTACCGTGATAGAAAGGTAGAGACTACGAAAGAAGATACCTTGACAAATAAACTCAAGGGATTGTTTCTCGATGGAAAGAAATAAATTGGAGAGGTAAACGTTATGGCAGAATTAACTTACAACCAGGTAGCAAAAATCAAGGTATTTGGTGTCGGCGGAGCAGGTAGCAACGCTGTAAACCGCATGGTACAGGAAGGCGTGCAGGGTGTTGAATTCTATATCGCTAATACTGATCTTCAGGCAATGGATATTTCTCCAGTTGCAAATAAGATTCAGTTAGGTAAAGAAGGTCTTGGTGCTGGTGGTAACCCAGACAATGGTCGCAAGGCAGCTGTAGAAAGCGAAGATGCAATCCGTAAATCTATGGAAGGTGCCGACATGGTATTCCTTACAGCAGGTATGGGTGGCGGAACTGGTACAGGTGCAGCCCCATTATTCGCAAAGATTGCTAAGGAACTTGGATGCTTAACAGTAGGTATCGTTACTAAGCCATTCAATTTCGAAGGTAAGAGAAGAGAAAGAAATGCTGAACAGGGTCTTGAACAACTCAAGGAGTATGTAGACTCATTAATCATCATTTCTAATAATAAAGTGTTAGAAGTAATCGGACATATTCCATTCCAGGATGCATTCAAGGAAGCAGATAATATCTTACGTCAAGGCGTACAGACAATTACTGACTTGATTGCTGTTCCAGCAATGATCAACTTGGACTTTGCAGATATTAAGAGTGTTATGGAAGGTCAAGGTTCCGCATTGTTCGGTATCGGTATGGCTGATGGCGATGACAAGGCTAGAGAAGCTGCAGCACGCGCTATTCAATCTCCATTACTAGAAGCACAGATTGCTGGTGCGAAGAGTGCTATCATCAACGTTACTGGTGGTACAAGCATGTCCGCATTTGATGCATCTGAAGCTGTTGACTTCATCCGTGAAGCAGCTGGTAATGATATTGATATCATCTTCGGTGTAGCTATTAACGACAAGATTGGCGATGCAATTATCGTTTCTGTTATCGCTACAGGTTTCGAATTGTCTGAACCTAAGAAAGAAGAAGAAAAGAAGGCTGCTCCTTCTACAAAATCAGCAAGTGGTGTTTCATTACAGAATGATGACTCTGCTGTATTTGGTTCTTCAAGTTCTGACGCAAGTGACAGTATTCCTGGTTTCTTTAGAAGAGGTTAATTTAAGAGGGCATTTATGTCCTCTTTTTTCATATCTACAATAAGGGGAGGTAACCTATGCAGTACAATCATCATGTATCCGTAAGTGGTTTAGTAGTAAATGAGAATGACGAGGTATTACTTGTCAAAAAAATGCTTTTCCGTGGATGGGAATGTCCAACTGGATTTGTGGCAGAACATGAATCTCTACAAAATGCACTGGAACGTATCATTCTAGATGAAACAGGTGTGAATGTAATGATTCTTGATCTAGTTGGAATTAATAAGGATCTAACATTTAACAATGTAAATGTGGATTTCATCTGCAAGTATGAAAGTGGAGAACTCTTTTGCCAATGGTAGTAGCCAAGAAGTAAAGTGGGTTAACAAGATGGATGCTAAGCTCATGGTTAAGGATGCGCTCGTACATGAAATGCTTCAAAACATGCTTTACTATCGCGGTAAAGTTGGCTGCTGGAACTTTAAAAAGAACCCATTTGAAATGATTGAAAAAGACGTTTATCCAAAGTTTTAAAAATTGATGAAAGATTAGATTTTACAGTCGCATACACGCTATGCGACTTTTCATATACTTTTCAAAAAGGTACGAAATAATATTCGATATAATGATATTGAAAGGTGGGTTTCGATATGGCATCAGGTGTAAAAGTTAATAAAAATGAATCGACGATGGCGTCTTTACAGAAACGATTACCGCATTGGATCCATCATACACGTGTTGATGAAAGTAATGTAAACGGAATCGTTTATTTACCGAAGTGTGACTGTTCGGAATGTGGATATACTGTTAGTTTTGAAAAGCCTGTTTGTCCTCATTGTCATGTGAAGATGAATGTCTTTAAAAAGAAGTAATCCTGGATGGAAATCCATGCTTTATTGCATGATTTTTCACTATTGTGGTATAATTCCAACATTAGTAAGAAAGGTGAGTGTTTATTTTGGAGGGTTCATCAGTTCCGCCGGAAGGCAATATATGTATTAATATGACAAATGAAAGCGAGATCCGCATATGAATCAAGCAGGACAGTATATTCTAGCGATTATTGTGCTTGTTTTCTTTTCGGGTCTTTTTTCGGCTATAGAAACAGCATATTCCGTAGCGAGTAAGATTCGCTTAAAGAATTTGTATAGTGATGGTGAGGAGAAAGCAGGAGAAGTATTAAAAATCCTTGAGAATTTTTGATCGCTTCTTGGTAACTGCATTAATTGGTAACAATATTGTAAATATCGCAACAGCGACAGTAGGTACTCTATTATTTACTTCATGGATTGGAGGAAATGGTCCTACAGTATCAACAATCGTTATCACAATTGTAGTGCTTCTATTTGGTGAAATTACACCTAAATCTTTAGCGAAGCAATTCCCAGAAAAGTTTACAATTGCGACTGTTGGTTTTGTAAAACTTGTTCAATTTTTATTAACACCAATTACTTGGTTAATGTTAGGTTGGCAATGGGTTGTCGCAAGAGTCGTTCATATTGAAGAAGATGATTCCGATATCGCTGACGAATTAATTACGATGGTAGATGAGGCAGAAAAGGATGGAGACCTCGAAGAACACGAGTCTGACTTAATTTCTGCGGCCATTGAATTTAATGATTTAGAAGTCATGGATGTATTTACACCGCGTGTTGATATTATTGCGGTAGATATAAATGATTCAATTGAAAAGATTGAAGAAGTATATCGTATGAATTCTTATTCACGTTTACCCGTGTATGAGTCATCGATTGACCATATTATTGGTGTGATTCATGAAAAAGATTTCTATGAATTGATTTATCGCAATCAAACATCTTTGCGTAAGATTGTGAAACCTGTTGTTTATACAAGTCCAAACACAAAGATTTCTCAATTATTAAAGAAGCTACAAACAAATAAGACACATATGGCAGTTGTCCTAGATGAGTTTGGTGGTACAGACGGTATTATTACTGTTGAAGATATCATCGAAGAACTTGTTGGTGAAATTTGGGATGAACACGATATTGTTGAAGAATTTTATACAAAAATCAATGATACAACATACCTCATAAAAGGTGATGCAGAAGTGGATGATATGTTCGATCGTTTCGATATCGAAGACGATGATGAAGATGAAGGATATATCTCTATCTCTGGTTGGGTGATTTATCGTCTTGGTCACATCCCTGAGGTTGGAGAATCATTTGACTACAAGAATCTGCATGTTACAGTTACAGAAGCAGACCAAAGAACTGTGTTACAGGTTAAGGTAACGATTCAAGAGACAGAAACAGATAAAGAAGACGAGTAATTCGTTTTCTTTTCGATTATGGAGGGGCTATGCAACAATACTTCAGTGATATACCACTTGTGGTAGGTCAAGAATATATCTTTAATAAAGACCAAGCACATCATGCTAAGAATGTTGTGCGTTTACATCATGAAAAGATTCGTTTGGTTTATGATGGGATTGGGTATTTTGCGGATGCCTACAGCAAAGGAAAAAGACTTTTGTGGCAATGGTTTTAGAGAAGGATGAACGGATCAATGAGATTGGTGTTGAAGTTACACTTGCAATCGGACTTATCCGCAAGGAAAAGTTTGAACTTGTGTTACAGAAGGCATGTGAACTTGGTGTAACACGCATTGTGCCATTTGAGTCTATACGTTGTGTCGTACGTGCGAAAAAAGAAAAAGAAGATAAACAACAAGCACGTCGAATCGATATCTTACAAGAAGCTGCAGAGCAGTGTAAACGTAATCGTATTCCAGAGCTTACACCAATTGTGCAACTAAAAGATCTTGCGAAGTATCGTTCTGATATTAACGTACTTCCATATGAAAATGCCTACTCTAATTCGAAAATTTATGACAGAAGTATTATCACCAGGACAATCCATTACATTTGTAATTGGACCAGAAGGTGGTTTTGCGCCTGAGGAAGTAGAGTTTTTAAAGCAGAATGGATATGAAACGATCACACTTGGAAGACGTATTCTAAGAGCAGAAACAGCAGCGATGTATGCATGTGCTGTCATTAGTGAATTCAATGAAGCACATGATAATACTTTGTAATAAAGGATAAGACAAATGAGATTAACAGATTTTTTGAAAAATGTCCCAGATATTGAAATCAAGAGTTTGATGGATGATAGTCGTAAGAAGCGACCAGACTCTATCTTTTTCTGTGTCAAGGGACTTGTGAATGATGGACATGAACATATTGATGAAGCGATTGAAAAATGGTGCAATTGTTATCGTACATAGTGAAGTATTAGAAAAGTATCATTCTGATGTAACATACATCAAGGTAAAAAGATGTTGTGCATGTCTTTAACCAAGTCGCAGATAGTTTCTATGACTATCCTAGCCATCACATGACGATGTATGGTGTTACAGGTACAAATGGTAAGTCATCTGTTGCGTGGATTATTCGTAATATCTTAAATCAAATTGAACCAACAGCGTATGTAGGTACAATTTCAATTGAGTATAACAACGTAAAACTACCACCACTTGTCGCATCACCAAATATTGATGAAGTACATGGTATTTTAAGAGACATGCTTGATGCAGGTATTAAAAACTGTGCATATGAAGCTTCATCTATCGCAATTGACCAAGGAAGATTGGATGCGATAGACTTCGATGTTGCAATCTTTACAAACTTAACCCATGATCACTTAGATTATCATGGTACGATGACAAACTACTTTAATGCGAAAAAAAGAAGTTTTTTTGATCAACTAAAAGAAGACGCCATTGCGATTGTAAATGTGGATGATCCAAGCGGTATGAAGATTGTACAGGATACACAAGCAAAGGTATTTACGTATGGCATTGATCATGAAGCTGATTATCGTGTAACGGATTATCATTTGCTTAAGGATTGTACACGCTTTACACTACGTGTAAATGAGCAGGATTATCGTCTAGAGACAAATCTGATTGCACGATTCAATATCTATAACCTTGTGGCTGCGATTGCGGCTGTACACCAGAAGGGTATCGCTATGGAGGATATCGCAAATTACATTCAACACTTAAACCAAATCGAAGGAAGAATGGAGCGAATCCAAGATGGGCAGCCATTTAGTTTAATTGTAGACTTTGCACATACTGCGGATGGTATTGAAAAGTATGCCAATACGCATCTTCTATTACTCCTAAGGATTGTCGTATCATTGCGATAACTGGTAGTGCAGGCAAGCGTGATACTGCCAAGCGTCCGATATTTGGAGAGATATTAGACCGCTATTGTGATATGATAATTCTAACGGAAGATGACTCACGTGGTGAAAACGTACGTGAAATCGCAGAAGATATTGCGAAGGGAATACATCATAAAAATTATGTGATTATCGAAGATCGCTATGATGCGATTCGACAGTCAGTAGAACTATGTTCTGAAGGAGATACCATTTTGGTATTAGGAAAAGGCAATGAAAAGTTTATTGCGCGTGAATTCGGACGTGAACCATATGAAGGTGATGATGTCATCTGCCATGAAGTATTGAAGAAATATTATTTTGGTGATGAAGGAGGACTATTAGATGAAACCGAGTAAGTATATCGACCATACAATTTTTAAAAACCCTAACGCAACTAGCGACCAGATTATTAAGTTATGTGAAGAAGCTGTCGCAAAATGATTTTTGCGTCAGTTTGTATCAACCCATGTTGGATTCCAACAGCCAAAGCAGCATTAGCAGGGTCTGATGTAAAACTTTGTGTTGTAGTAGGTTTCCCATTAGGTGCAATGACTACAGAGGCAAAGGTCTTTGAGACAAAGGACGCAATTGCAAAAGGGTGCCCAAGAAGTTGATATGGTTATCAACGTTGGTAAATTAAAAGACCATGATGATATCTATGTAACCAACGAAATTCGTCAGATTAAAAATACTTGTGGTAATGTAACACTTAAGGTTATTATCGAAACATGTCTTTTAACAGATGAAGAAAAAGGTACGTGCATGTAAGGATGCCGAAGCAGCTGGTGCTGATTTCGTGAAGACATCCACTGGTTTTTTCGACAGGTGGTGCAACGGTTGAAGATGTTAAACTCATGAAGGAAACTGTTGGTGATCGCTTAAAGGTAAAAGCTTCTGGTGGTGTTCGTACAAAGGAAGACTTTCAGGCTATGATTGAAGCTGGTGCAGAGCGTATCGGAGCATCTGCCGGTATTGAATTAATTAAAGAATAATATATTTAAAAAAATATTGAGGAAGAGAGGTCTGTTTTTCGTTTAGAATCAGTTCGCACTTTTAAGATATGTATGAGAATTTGATTTTAACAACAGTTTACAATAACATTCATTTAAATATTATTGTTATGATATTCGCATAGTTTATAACTGTTAAATGGGGAGGTTATTTATGAAAAAAACTTTTTGTTGCGCTATCTATGCTATTGGTATTAACTGGCTGTAGTAGCAATAAAAACCAAAAGATACAACATCTACTAATCAGTCTTCAAAAAGAAAATGTAGAGATGACTGCTAATTCTGAAAAATAACAATGCATCAGAGCAAAAAGAGTGAAGAAGCAAATTCAAATTATTCGGCATTTCAGAAAGGAGAATTTCCCTTATTATGGTGATGCAAAGACTGTACCATTTAAAATATATATGCAAAACTGGGATACTAAGATTGATTATGAAATAAACGTGAACCTTAATCCAGATATGTATTTAATTGACATGGTTGAGGCAGGAAAAAAATCGAACTTGCAGATTACATTGTACAATATGGCGATAATATAAATGGAATTAGTTTTTGAACGTAAAGGTGATGAAAAACAGAATTTCACAAATAAATTCATCATTAAATCCGTTGATGATTTACCAGATTTTTAATCTCTTTGATTTCTCACATGAAAACAGCAAGGAAAGTAAATATGGTACGACTAGTGAAGTTTATACAACAAAAGAAGGACGAAGAGTCTATTCATACTTGTCCCATAGCGACTTTGAAGATTATATCTATCTAGAAGTAGTGCTTGAGCTAGGTGACTATGGGGTTCTCAGCCTAATCTATTACAAAAAAATATAGATCCTGCAAAACAAGAAGAAGTTACAGTTGATATGGCTAATGCGATTGAAGTTGTTTCGCCAAAAAAATAAATGGAATATTAGATATTTGAGATTAATTTTTTTAAAAAATATTGATGCTATAAAATCATTAGTATACACATGTTGTTGCATATCAGAATATATATTTTTTTGTAGCAGTAAACATCATAAAGAATATACGTAAAAAAACCTGTGTAATAATCGTATAAATATCTTGCAATGGTGTAAGGGATTTGGTATGATACTAATGCTTTATTAAAGAGAAAGGGGGGTTAGGAATGTCTAGAGTCGTCCTCAAGGAAAATGAGAATTTGGATGATGCGCTACGCCGTTTCAAGCGTCAGGTATCCCGCAATGGAACCCTCGCCGAAGCTCGTAAGAGAGAGTACTACGTTAAGCCTGGTGTTAAGAGAAAGCTTAAGATCGAAGCTGCTCGTAAAGCGAGAAGAAGAGGAAAATAAGAAGTGCGTAAGCATTTCTTTTTTTTATATTTTTGAGCCATCTTGTTTTTGAGTTTGTTATAATTAACTTGCGACTAGTTTCTAACTATAAAATATAATTAGAGTTTCTTTAGAAAAAAAGGTGAATAAGCATGTCTAAGAATGACTCAAAGTTTCAGGTGAAGTTTATGTCTTTTTATGTTTAAAGGCAAGGAAATCTTCAAACCTCTAAACACTGGTTTTTATCGACGACAGAGTAAGTTGTATTCAGAGAGTATGTAGCGAATATTTATTTTCTACACAAAGGATGGTCACACTATCATGATTGATGCAGGGTTATAACTATGATCGACTTGCAGAGAAAGATGCAGTGGGCTTAATATCAATCCCAAAAGAGATAAAAAGAGATTCTTGTTACACATCAAGATACAGACCATGTAGGTGCAATTGAACAAGGTAGTGACGAACTTTTTTAGCGATGCGACAATCTACATTGGAAAAGTAGAAAATGAATACCTAGAAGGTCATAAGCATCGCAAAGTATTTCTGGGGCTTAACGACATTACCACAGGTTGTTATTGATAATCAAAAAGTATTGATTGAAGATGGACAGGTTTTTCTACATTGGAAATATAAAAGTAGAAGCGATTCTTTAGTACCTGGCCATACATGGGGTCATCTTGTGTATCTGATTGATGATTCTTATCTTTTTACAGGAGATACAATTTGGTTTGGGGCAGATGGAGGATATGCATTCTTAAATACACTTGCGGAAGATCGTAAAAGCTACAATGTCAAATCATTACAAAGACTCAAAGAGATACTTGAAAAACGTAATCTACAACTAAAAGATTATTACAGGACATACAGGATGGACTGATGATTTTTGCCTTTTGCGTTTGCACATATTGATGAAATCTGTAATTCACTTCGAAGAAAACCGAAAAGTACATGATCCAAAAGCTCCATTTGATGGTTTTGATGAAAGTGAAGATACAGAAGAAAACGCAAGAGATGGATATCTTGCGCAATGTTATAAGGCTATATAAAACAAAACTCCGGATATCCGGAGTTTATTTGTCTAATAATTCATTTAACAGTTTCTTATATTCTTCAATCTGTTCTTCTGTAATCTGAACGGTATGTGCATCATAGTCAAAACTTAACATGAAGTCTACAACCTTACCATCACGAATCACACCTACATATGGAACATAGATTTTGTTTGTGCCATCACCAGATACATCGCCAAGTAACTCTTGGAGCTTTACGTATGTTGGGATTATTTTTCATTACGTAGGTCACTTTCTTTTTGTGTTTTTCTGGACGTACGTTTACGTACTTAATCTTCACATTTTTTTGAATAGCGATATCGTTTAAGATAGGCATTAAATCTTGGCACCAAGGACAATCGCGGAAGCCTAAGAATACAATGTGACTTTCTTTATTTTCAAAGTAGGAGACAACATCTTCCATTGTGATTTTTTCAAATGGAGTATTTTGTGCAGCTAGTAAATTCTTCGTATAGTTTTAGCTTTCATCTTCACTGGATTCACATTCCGCAAAGGCTGCACATCCACCAGAATTTCTCATTTGTGCTTGATGTACTTGTATTTGTAGTATTAGATGAATTTGCTGTCTGTTTTGTGCATCCAGCCAATAACATTAAACTTAATAGAAAAAGCTAGTCTTTTTTCTCATTTGGATAACTCCTTTTTGTATTACAGTAGTTTAGCACAAAATCAAATCTGAGCGTAAAAACATTTCTAAATATGAATATACCTGTTAAAATATTGTTACTAAGGAGATATTAATTTGGAAAATATAAAATCAATTCACTTAGATGGAATGAAAGAACAGATTGCAATGAATATTATAGGCAATCATGATAGAAACCTGATTGTTTTAAGTTCGCAATTTGAAACAGATATTTCGTATCGAGATAATACATTCTTTCGTTAGAAACTGTAGTGATGAAGAACTAGAACTTATCAAGCGTATTTTAGCAGCACTAATGACGCTTGCAGAGCAGAATAAAGTGATTAGTGAACAAGATGTCATCTATGCTAGTCGCTTGCTAGCGAAGGAACAGACGATTGACTTTACGCAGATGAGTTCAGAGATTATTGGAAGAACGATGAGTGGTAAAGCGATTGTACCAAAGACATTAGGACAATATGCTTTTGCCAAAGCGATGGATAGTGCAGCAGTAGTATTTGCGATAGGACCTGCTGGTACTGGTAAAACATTCTTAGCAGTCACAAAGGCGGTCAGTGCACTCAAAAAAGGTGATGTAAAGCGTATCGTTCTAACACGTCCTGCTGTAGAAGCGGGTGAAAGTCTAGGCTTTTTACCAGGTGATTTAAAAGGAGAAGGTAGATCCATATCTAACACCTCTCTATGATGCACTACATAATATGCTTGGTAATGAACAAACGGAGAAGTTAATCGAGAAAGGGTACAATTGAGATTGCTCCACTTGCGTATATGCGTGGACGTACTCTTGATGATGCATATGTCATCTTGGATGAAGCACAGAATACAACAGCATCACAGATGAAGATGTTTCTAACAAGACTTGGCTTTGGCTCTCATATGATCATTACAGGTGACGTTACACAGATTGACTTAAATCATAATCAAACTAGTGGTCTGATTGAGGCAACTCGTATTTTAGAAGGTTTAAGTGAAATTAAAATTATGGAATTAAGTGCGGATGATGTTGTACGTCATCCTATCGTACAGAAGATTATTGAACGCTACAGCAAAGAAGATGAACAAAGACGTGAGTTGTCTTTGAAGAAGCGAGGATAATATGGAAATTACATTTATCAATAAAACAAACCAAGATATGCATGCATATGAGGAATTCTTCCAGACTATCGCAAAGCGTACAGAGAAGGAACTCAAACTAGCAAAAGATTTAGAAATCAGTGTTACGTTTGTTCGCTCTCGTACCATTCATATCATTAACCGTGATTATCGTGGGATAGATCGACCAACGGATGTCATTAGTTTTGCGATTCGTGATGGGTTTAGAAGACTTCATCCCAGATGAAGAAAAAGACCTTGGTGATCTTTTCATCAACATTGATTATGCTAGAAAACAAGCAAGAGAATATGGTCACTCTGAAAAGCGTGAAATGGGATTCTTATTCACACATGGACTGCTTCATTGCTTGGGATATGACCATATGAATCCAACTGATGAAAAGAAGATGTTTGCCTTACAGGATAGGATCTTAGATCCGATTATTCGTCGCGATGATAAATAAGTTTATTGTAGCGTTTCAGGGGTTTAGTATCTTCATTTCAAGATAAAGAGTGTACAGATTCAGTATGTTCTTGCGATACTAGCATGTATTGCGGCATGGATACTTGGGTTGTAATTATTATGAATGGTTAGCAATCCTTCTTTGTATAGGACTTGTAATAGTAGCGGAAATCTTAAATACATGTATTGAAAAAAACTATGTGATTTATATACGACAGAAAGAAATGAAAAAGATTAAGTTTATCAAAGACTTAGGTGCTGGGTGGCGTATTATTTGCGTCAATGATTGCACTAAGTGTTGGTATCTTGATATTCATTCATCATCTGTTTTAAGGGAGGTCGTCATGACACGTGAAGAATTAATTGAAGAAGCTTTTTAAAGCAATGGAAAATAGTTATGCACCCATATTCCAACTTTTCCATGTTGGAGCAGCAGTTCTAACGAAAGATGGAAAAAGTATTCTGGGGTGCAAATATTGAGAATGCTTCTTTTGGAGCAACCAACTGTGGTGAGCGTTCTGCAATCTTTGCGGCATATTCCAATGGATACCGTAAGGATACGATTGAAAGCACTTGCAATTGTGAGTGATGGTGACCGTATTGCAGCACCATGTGGAATTTGCCGTCAGGTTTTTAAGTGAACTGATTACAGGGTGATACACCAATCTATTTATCCAATCGTAAAAGATGAAATGGATACATGCATGAATGATTTATTACCATTCCAGTTTACAACAGAGGATGTATGTCGATGAGAAGCGGTTTTGTTGCGTTAGCGGGAAGACCAAACGCGGGTAAGAGTACTTTAATCAATTCTTTGATTGGAGAAAAGGTAGCCATCGTATCTAGCAAACCTCAGACAACACGCTCTGAGATTCGTGGGATTTATACAGATGAAGAATGTCAGATTATTTTTACTGATACTCCTGGTATTCATAAACCAAAGTTTCCGTCTTGAATCACGTATGAACAAGGAAGCTGCAGATGTTATCCAAGGGTGTAGATTTAATCTATCTTGTAGTAGATGCAAGTGTTCCATACGCAAAAGGGTGATGAGTTTGTTTTAAACATGGTTAAAAATACAGGATTACCAGTATTTTTGGTCTTAAATAAGATGGACAAGATGAAGCCTGAGAAGATTGTGAAAGTGATTCAACAGTGGCAAGAACGCTATGACATTTGCGGAATACTTCCCACTATCTGCAGAAATTTGGACGTTCCTTTGAAGATCTTATCAAGACGACTAGAAAGTATCTTCCAGAAGGAGATTTACTGTATCCCAGCAGAAATGACAAGCGATGGTGCTGAAAACTTCCGTATTGCAGAGTTAATTCGTGAAAAGATTCTGACGCAAACGGAAGATGAAGTTCCTCATGCGGCAGCAGTTATTATCGAAAATAAAGAATTCAAAAAGGATAAGGTATACATCCAAGCAATGATACTTGTAGAACGTGATAGCCAAAAGGGTATCATGATTGGCAAGCAAGGACAGATGTTAAAAAAGATTGGTTCTTTAGCACGTGAAGATATCGAAAAGTTACTAGGTAAGAAGGTTTTCTTAGAGTTATTTGTTCGTGTAGAAAATGAATGGCGCTCACGAGATGCCCGTATTACAGAATACGGCTATGGTGGAGCAAGTAGAGATGAATGATCGTATTACTGGGTTTGTATTAAAGCAAAGCGACTATCGTGAAGCAGATGTGATACTTACTGTACTTACGAAAGAGTATGGAAAATTATCCTTTGTGGCACAGGGTGTACGTAAAATGACTAGCAAGAATGCTGGTTCGATTATGCCTTATACAAAAACAGAAATCTTATTCGATTATAACGAGACTAAGACGATCTTCCGTCTGAAGAATGCACGTTGTAAGGATTACTATCGCTCCATGCATGAGGATATTACAGCCTCTAGTGCAGCTGCGGTTGCGGCAGAACTCATTGACGTATTAACACTACAGGCAAGTAGTGATATGACAAATAGCGATGAGTATGCATTCTTGGATATTGTCTTTTCAAAGTTAGATCAGGGATATGATCCAACCCTTGTACTATCGTTACTATTTGTAGATATGCTAGATCTTGCAGGATTACTACCAGATGTAGATGCATGCGTTACTTGTGGAAATACGCATGTTGTTACGGTAAGTCCGAAGGATGGAGGTTTCTTGTGTCAAGAACACGCAGAAGAACATCACATTCCTTTTATGAAGACAGAAGACTTACGACGTTTTCCGTTTATTATGTAAAGCGGGTCTAAACAAAATCGATATCGTTAACCAATATATCGAAGGAGATATGAAGGATTTACAGTATCTTGTAGATATTCTGTATCTTCATGCGGATATACAATTAAAATCAATGAATTTTTATATGCATCTACATACGATTGTATAGTCAAAAGATGATAGATAAATCGTTGGTTCTATGTAACATATAAAAGAGATTTGGCTAAATCTCTTTTCTTTTTGGGCTTATGCATCGTATGAGATAGTGTTTCAGCACTTTTTTTAAAGTTGTGACGTATACTAAAAAAAGTGAGGTGAAAATGATGGAAAAGAAAACGATAGATTTATCAAAGAGTGTATTCGATATTGCAAGTGCATATCCTGAAGTGAAAGATATTATGTCAGAGTTGGGCTTTACTGAAATTGTGAAGCCATCCATGTTAAATACAATGGGTAAGATGATGACGATTCCAAAAGGTGCAAGAGTGAAAGAAATTCCTCTTTCAACAATTATTGATGCTTTTGAATTAAGTGGTTTTGAAGTAATTAACACGCCCGAACAATTACAAAAACAACAGGAAGAAAAGATGAAGGCTTTATCTGCGGATTTAGGAAAGAGCAGTGACTTAAATTCTAGCGACCGTGAAGCATTACTAAAATCCTATGTACAGCGTTTAAGTAATGGTGAGGATATTGAATCAGTAAGAAAAGATTTTGCGGCTAATTTCTCAGATGTTTCAGCTGTAGAAATTGCACGTGCTGAACAAACTCTTCTTTCAGAAGGTACAAAACTCAGTGATGTACAACGCTTATGTGATGTCCATTCTGCGTTATTCCATGGGTGCTACACGCAGTGAAAGAATTGCGAATGCAGAAAAGGAAGTGGAACGTTCAGCAGAAGAGGAGCGTGTTTTAGATACAATTGCTAGCTTTGATGAACAAACAGCAGATGCGACAACTGTATTACTGCGTACATCTGGTCATCCTTTGCATATTCTAGAATTGGAAAATGCACAAATTGAAAAGCGTGTTATAGCACTAGAGGAGAAACTCAAGGAAGATGTAAAACCTGAGGATGTTCTAGCAGATGTAAAGTGAACTACGTGCTATCGAATCTCATTACAAGAAAAAAAGAAGAAACAATGTTCCCACTTTCTAAAGGATAAATACAATTTCCCTAGTCCCAAGTGATGTTATGTGGGGTGTGGAAGATGAAATCAAACAAGAATTAAAGAAGTTTGTAGTTGAAGATTCTAAAGATATGGATTCACTACGACGTGTTGTTAAGCGTATGAATGAAATGATTTTTAAAGAAAAGAATATTTTATTCCCACTAGTAACGAAATTATTTTTACTGAAGATGAATGGATTGCAATCGCAAGAGATTTTCCCAATGTATGGTTATTGCTATTTTAGCTTTAGAAGATATACCAGTATGGGATAAGGTAAAAAGAAACTTAAATATCCAACGATTATCCACAATGAAAATATCGAGATTTCAGGTGGACATATGAATTTCAAAAGCAGTTAAAGGCAATGTTAAATACACTTCCTGTTGAAATTACACTTGTTGATGAAAATGACATAAACATCTACTTTTAATGAAGGTGAGAAAGGTATTTCACACGTCCCTCAAATGGCAATTGGTAGACCTGTATATTCTTGCCATCCCAAAAGCGTGTTGAACCAATTGTACGTATGCTAATTAGTGATTTTAAGAAGGGTAAACGTGATAGTCTTACCATATTATCTGAACGTTCAGGACATCCAGTTGTCATAAATTACTTTTGCTTTTACGTGATGACGATGGTACATATTTGGGCACATTAGAAGCTGTACAGATTATCGATGGTCTAGCAGATGCAATCAGAAAATAACAAAAAAAGGACCTATCGATTTATAAATGATTTCAATATTTGTTTTGAAGTGAAAAATATTTAATTCCTCTAGAGAATACTACTAGAGGAATTTTTATCTTTATTGGGCGTGATATGGCATATCGTAAGATTGTAAAAATAGGTTGAAAATGCTATACTTTACAGGATATTATGGGAATATTTTGGAGGCTCATTTTCAATGGATAGACAGAAGACATTTGACTTAATTGTTTCGCATGCAAAGAATACAGGATTTGTATTTCAAGGCTCAGAAATTTATGGTGGTTTAAGTAATACTTGGGACTTTGGTCCTTTAGGTGTTAACCTCAAAGATAACATCAAGCGTGCGTGGCAAAAGAAGTTTATACAAGAAGATCCAAACAACGAAGAGATTCAAGCAGCTATCTTAATGAATCCTAAGGTTTGGGAAGCATCAGGACACTTAAAGGGTTTCTCTGATCCTTTAATGGATTGCAAGCAGTGTCATACAAGACACCGTGCTGACCAGTTAATTGAATCCTTCTCCAATGGAACAGTAAATCCAGAGGGTTGGAGCAATGAACAGATGGAACAGTACATCAAGGATAATAACGTTCCATGTCCTGATTGTGGTGGACATAATTTTACATCCATTCGTCAATTCAACTTGATGTTTAAGACATTCCAAGGAACATTGGAAGATTCTAAGAATACAATTTATCTAAGACCTGAAACAGCACAGGGTATGTTTGTGGATTTCAAGCATGTAGCTCGTGCATATCGTAAGAAGTTACCATTTGGTATCTGCCAGATTGGTAAGTCTTTCCGTAATGAAATTACACCAGGTAACTTTATCTTCCGTACACGTGAATTTGAACAGATGGAAATGGAATTCTTCTGCAAGCCAGGTACTGATGATGAGTGGTTCCCATATTGGCGTAACTTCTGTATGGATTGGATTGTGAAGTTAGGTGGAAATCCAGAAAACTTACGTTTCAGAGACCATGAGAAGGAAGAGTTATCATTCTACTCAAAGGGCACAACAGACATTGAATACAAGTTCCCATGGGGTTGGGGTGAAGTTTGGGGTATTGCAGACCGTACAGACTACGACTTAACACAACACCAGAAATACATCTGGGTAAGGATATGTCTTACTTTAGACCCAATTACAAATGAGAAATATATTCCATATGTAGTTGAACCAGCAGTAGGTGTTGAACGTCTATTCTTCATGTTCTTTACAGATGCATATGATGAAGAAACACTTGAGAATGGTGAGACACGTGTAGTGATGCGCTTTAATCCCAGTGCTAGCACCTGTGAAGGCCGCAATCTTACCACTACGTAAGAAGTATGCTGAAAAGGCAGAGGAGATTCGTCATGAATTATCTTATGACTTTGCAGTGACATATGATGAAGCAGGTTCTATTGGTAAGCGTTACCGTCGTCAAGATGAAGTTGGTACACCATTCTGTATCACAATTGACGAACAGACAATGGAAGATGGTACAGTTACAATCCGTTACCGTGATTCCATGGAACAGGAACGTATGACTGTAGAAGAAGTTCGTAACAAGATTTGTAAGGAAATTCGTTTCTAAGAAGGAGGGAATATGGCAAAGATTAGTGATCATGATATAAATGCCATTCGTGAAAAAGCGGATATTGTCGATGTCATCGGTCACTATATTCAGGTTCATCGCAAAGGAAATTCGTATGTAGCGATTTGTCCTTTCCATGATGACCATGATCCATCGATGTCTATTTCACCAGAAAAGAAAATCTATAAATGCTTTGTTTGCGGTAATGGTGGTAATGTGTATACATTCGTACAAAACTACGAGAATATCACATTCCCCGAAGCCGTTGGTAGAGTTGCGTCTTTGATTAACTATCCTTTACAGGTCGATGTTGATATAGAGCAGAGAACTAGTAAGGATCCTCATAAAGAAGCACTGTACAATGTTATGAATGCGGCGATTCAGTATATGATGTATCAACTGGATACACCTGAAGCCGTGAATGAAAAGAAGTATCTTGAAAAGCGTGGGATGACTGCAGATTTGATTCGTGAGTTTCAGATAGGCTATAACCCAAATCAGACGTCGTTATATCATTTCCTACATGCGAAAGGTTTTAGTGATGCGGACATGAATCGTGCAAACTTAATACGTATCAATGAGTCTGGTATCCATGATACCTTTGCTGGTCGTATTACCTTTCCAATTCATGACCAATACGGTAATCCGATAGGATTTAGTGCACGTATTCTAGATCCCAAATCATCCTTCCAAGTATATCAATACAAACGAAACAGATATCTTTACCAAGGGTGATATTGTATATAACTATCACCGTGCAAAGGCTGTTGCCCGTAAGGAAGGAAAGATTTACGTATGTGAAGGTGTAACAGACGTGATTGCCTTTGCTGAAGGCGGGTATCTTCAATGCAGTATGTACATTTGGAACATCCTGTACGGAAAGACAGATTCATCTGTTAAAGAATATCGCGGCGAAGATTGTGTTCTGCTATGATGGCGACCGTGCTGGACAAGCTGCTACCTTACGTGCAGTTCATATGGCAAGAAAAGCAGGTTGTGATGTATCAGTGATTCGCAATCTGACTGGTAAAAGATCCAGATGAACTGGTACGCCAACAAAGGGAGCAGAAGGTTTAATAAGTGTTCTCAAAGATGAAGTTACTTGGATGGAGTTTGTGATTGAGTATCAAGTTTCACAGACAAATCTAAATAACTATTCGGATAAAAAAGAATTGGTTCGTAAGGTACAAGCAGACATTGCAACATTACCTGACGAAGTAGATCGCCGCTACTTTACACAACAATTGGCGGAGATGACACATATGCCAGTTGACTATGTGCCACAAACAATCAATCGACCAATTCATCAAACCGTACAGAAGAAACTATCGATTCCAGATGGTTCCCTAGATGCGGAAGATTTAATACTCATGATGATGTTAAAAGTCAGCAAGCTCATGCGCATACATTTTGAAGTAGAGTTAGGCTATCTAAATGACAAAAACCCATAAAGTTATTGGCGATGTTAATTATTGATAGTTTACATACATTCCATGACGCTGATCCAAGTCATCTGATTGACCGTACGGATAAAGCAAGAAGTAAAAGACTTTACTAACAAGACTGGTATCCATGCCTGCATATGATATCGACTATGACGAAGCGGTCCTAAAAGGAGCCATTCGCAAGGTAAAAAAATTACAACATTGCAGAAGGAGAGAGATGCGTATTATGAACAACTCTCACAAGCTGGTCTTAATGATATGAGTCAAAAGGTACTGATGGAAAAAGTATCAAAAGTGTATTCTAGAACTGCGGAGGTATCTCGATGAAGAAGGAAACAAGTAAAACTACGAAAGCTTCGAAGAAAGAAAAAGAGGAAGTTGTAGTAGAAAAAGCAACTTCCAAAAAGAAAAAAAGGGAGAAGTAGCAGAAGAAAAAAAGCTCCTAAGAAAACAAAAAGAAGCGAAAGAGAAAAAAACAAAAAGTGAAAGACAACAAGAAAGACACAAAAAGAAATTGAAACATATAAGCGTTCAGGAAAGGTGAAAGAATTAAAGAACCTTGATGAACTCAAAGATGATTATAAGGAAAGTTGCTAAGAAGAATGGTTCCATCGCACAGAAAGATGTCATGGCATCCTTAGAGCACTTAGATATGTCTGATGATGATATGGATGAACTCTGGGATTGGTTCAATACAGAGAATATCCAGATTGTTGAAGATGAGGATATCGAAGAACTCACTGCTACAGAAGACGATGATTTAGACTTACTAGATGATGACGTTGATGATGTAGAAGATGATGATGTTAAAGATCCTGATCTTGATGACGATGATGAAGAAAAACCATTATCTAGTTTACTTGATTTAACATCATTCTCTACAGGTGGTAATGTACAGTTAAATGACCCTGTTAAGATGTACTTAAAGGAAATTGGACGTGTTCCACTTTTAAAGCCAGAAGATGAACCTGAAATCGCAAAGCGTATTGAAGAAGGCGATGAAGAAGCTAGAAACATCTTAATCTCCAGTAACTTACGTTTAGTTGTATCGATTGCAAAGAAGTATGTTGGTAGAGGTATGTTATTCCTAGATTTAATCCAGGAAGGTAACATGGGTCTTGTAAAGGCAGTTGAGAAGTTCGACTATACGAAGGGATTCAAGTTCTCTACATACGCAACATGGTGGATTCGTCAGGCCATTACACGTGCAATTGCAGACCAAGCAAGAACAATTCGTATTCCAGTACACATGGTAGAAACAATCAATAAGTTAACACGTGTACAGCGTCAATTGGTACAAGAATTAGGACGTGATCCTTCAGCAGAAGAAATCAGCCAACGTATGGAAGGTATCTCTCCTGAAAAGGTAAGAGAAATCCAAAAGATTGCTCTAGAACCTGTATCACTAGAAACACCAATTGGTGAAGAAGATGATTCTCACTTAGGTGACTTTATTGAGGATAAGGAAGCACTCAGTCCTGATCAATACGCAAGTAATCAGTTATTGAAGGATGAAATCAATAGCGTTCTTAGCGGTCTAACAGAACGTGAAGAAAAGGTATTACGCTTACGTTTTGGTTTATATGATGGTCGTACACGTACACTGGAAGAAGTGGGACGTGAATTCAACGTTACACGTGAACGCATTCGTCAGATTGAAGCAAAAGCACTACGTAAATTGAAACATCCATCACGCTCAAAGAGATTAAAGGATTTCTTTGACAAATAAGATGAATTTACGTATCCAGAAAATTGCGGATATGATAAACAAAGGCGTGGTCTTGGCAGATATTGGTACAGACCATGCCTTTCTTCCTATCCTAGCAATCAAACATAAAAAGGTACAAAAAGCCTACGCTTGTGATATTGCAAAGGGACCATTAGAGATTGCTAAACGCAATATCCAAGCGGAAAACCTTGATGGTCAAATCGAAACAATTTTATCCAATGGCTTCGAAAATGTACCACAAGACGTCGATGTTGTGGTGATTGCGGGTATGGGCTACTATACTGCAAAAGATATCCTAGAAGCTGCAGGGGAAAAACGTTTACGTACATGTAAACAGTTGATTGTTGAAGTCAATCGTAAACCAGAGCTATTACGTAAATGGATTAGTGATCATCACTATACGATTGATCAAGAAGAGTTAATTACAGAGCGTGATTTTGATTATATCGCAATCAGTTTTTACAACAGATTATCATGATTCATATCGTGATGATGAGATTCTCTGTGGAGTTTATCTCCAACAAAAAAAGGGAAAAGAATATCTTTCCTATTGTGATCGACAGATAGCCTTTATTGATGGGGTTTTAGCAAAGTATCCACATGACGATGACTATCGTAAAAGAATTATTACAACAAAAAGAAATATTGGTTAGAGGCAAAAATAAAAAAACGCGGTTCTTAGAGCCACGTTTTTTTATTTCTGAATGGAATTGACAGCCTTAGCGAGTCTTGACTTCTGACGAGCAGCATAGTTGTTATTCTTGATATGAGATACAACTGCCTTGTCTAAGCACTTATTTGCTGTGTTGTAAGCAGCAGTAGCAGCTTCAACGTCCTTAGCTTCTACAGCTAAAAGAACCTTCTTGATTGCTGTCTTTAGTTCGCTCTTCTGTCCAGCCTTCGCATTCTGTCTTTTTCAGATTAGTTAGTGCGCGCTTCTTCTGTGACTTGATATTTGCCATGAGTACACCTCCTGTCCACTTATTAGCATTAGGATTATATCAAAGTGAAGTGTAAAATGCAATGAAAACCCCAAAAAAGTAGGGTATAATATCACGGTGGAGGTATGAGAGATGAAACAGACACGAATTATATTTTTTTGGTACAACAGAATTTGCAAGCGGTATATTACAGACCTTAATTGATGAAGGATATAACGTCGTAGCTGTTGTTTCTCAACCAGATAAACCGGTTGGTAGAAAACATACCATCCAGATGACACCTAACACATGTTTTAGCAGATCAATATCAGATTCCAGTGATTCAACCGGATCTCTTAAAGGAACATGTGGACGATGTATTACGATATGAACCAGAGTTAATCTTAACTTGTGCATATGGACAATTTGTGCCAGTACGCATTCTAGAATATCCACGTCTTGGTTGTATTAATGTACATCCATCACTTTTACCAAAGTATCGTGGAGGTGCACCGATTCATCATGCAGTTATGGGTGGTGAAACAGAAACTGGTGTAAGTCTCATCCAGATGACAAAAGCCATGGATGCAGGAGATATCTATGCTAGAGTTACAACACCACTTGGTAAAGATGAAACGATGGCAGAATTAAACCAGCGTTTACTAGTATTAAGCAAGCAATTAGTGAAAGAGAATTTAGAAGACTATATTGCAGGCAAGCTAGTGGGAGAACCACAGGATGATAGTAAAGTAATCCTTGGATTAAATATTACAAAGGAAGAAGAGAAAGTACAGTTTTGCAAAATAGAAGAGGTACAAACTCTATATAACCACATTCGTGGTTTAATTGATTGGCCAATGCCATATGGTGTAGTTGATGGAAAGCGTATCAAGTTCTGCAAAGTTAGAATGAGAAAAGAAGACCATCAACTAAAACCTGGAGAAATCTTAGGTTTTAAGAATCATGCGATGGAAGTCGCAAGCATTGGCGGTATTATCGAAGTTTATGAACTACAGCCAGAAGGCAAGAGCAGAATGAATGCAGATGCTTATGCCAATGGTGCAGGTAGAAATATGATAGGGAAGGTATTTGAGTAAATGGATCAAAAGCATATACGAAATTTCTGTATTATTGCCCATATCGACCATGGTAAATCGACATTGGCAGACCGTATTCTTGAAATGACGGAAACGGTAAAAGAACGTGATATGAAAGCTCAGCTTCTGGATGAAATGGATCTAGAAAGAGAACGTGGGATCACAATTAAACTAAATGCAGTACAGCTAAGCTATACCGCAAAAGATGGACAGGAGTATCTTTTTAACTTGATTGATACACCAGGTCACGTCGACTTTACATATGAAGTATCACGCTCACTAGCGGCTTGTGAGGGTGCGATTTTAGTCGTTGACTCTACCCAAGGGGTTCAAGCACAAACACTCGCAAATACCTATTTAGCTTTAGATAATAACCTAGAAATCCTACCTGTCATCAATAAAGTAGATATGATGAATGCACAACCTGATGTTACTATCCGTGAGATTGAGGATATCATCGGTTTTGGATTGTAGTAATGCACCACTCATCTCTGCACGAAGTGGATTAAACGTGGATAAAGTTTTAGAACAGATTGTATCTCATTTCCCTGCACCAAGTGGAGATGAAAACGCACCACTACAAGCATTAGTATTCGACTCATTCTATGACCCATACCGTGGAATCATCGCATTAATTCGTATCCGTGAGGGTAGTCTTTCTGTTGGGTGATAAGATTCGCTTTTATGGCAACAGGCGCAGAATACGAAGTACTAGAAGTGGGTATTCGTAATCCACGTGAAGTAAAGATGAATACGTTAATGTGCGGCGATGTAGGTTGGTTTGCGGCTTCTATTAAGTCCATTCAAGATGTACGTGTCGGTGATACTGTGACAAAAGTAGATAATCCAGCAGAGAAACCTTTATCTGGATATCGTAAGTTAAACCCAATGGTATATTGCGGTCTATATCCAACCGATGCGGCAAAGTATGGTGACTTACGTGATGCGTTAGATAAACTACAGTTAAATGATGCATCCTTACAATATGAACCAGAAACATCCCAAGCATTAGGCTTTGGTTATCGTTGTGGATTCTTAGGACTTCTACACATGGATGTTATTCAGGAGCGCCTGGAAAGAGAGTATAACCTTGACCTTATCGCAACTGCACCATCCGTTATTTATCATGTCTATCTAACGGATGGGCTCAATGATTGAAATTGATAACCCAGCTAGAATGCCTGATGCGGCTAGAATTGACCGTGTTGAAGAGCCATATGTAAAAGGCAAGCATCATGGTTCCGGATACCTACATCGGTGCCATCATGGACTTTATGCCAGAATAAGCGTGGTATCTATCAGACAATGGAAATCATCGATACTGGTAGAAATATGATTATCTATGAACTACCACTTTCAGAAATCATCTTTGATTTCTTTGATAAGTTAAAGTCATGTTCAAAGGGATATGCTTCATTAGACTATGAACTCATTGGCTATCGTGCACAAGATCTTGTACGTATGGATATTCTACTGAACGGTGAAAACGTCGATGCATTATCAGTCATTATTCACCGCTCAGAAGCATATGCACGTGGTTCTGCAATCACAGTGAAGCTAAAGGAACTCATCCCTAAAGCAACAATTTGAAATTCCTGTACAGGCTGCTATCGGTGGTAAGATTATCGCTAGAACAAATATCAAGTCCTTGCGTAAGAACGTACTTGCCAAGTGCTATGGTGGTGATATCTCCCGTAAGAAGAAACTTCTAGAGAAACAAAAAGAAGGAAAGAAGAGAATGAAGGCAGTAGGATCTGTAGAGATTCCACAGGAAGCGTTTATGTCTGTTCTATCAATGGATGATGATAACTAAACCAAAGCATCTCTACTTGCATGTACCATTCTGTAGAACAATTTGTTCGTATTGTGATTTCTGCCATGTAGGGCTATCAAGAAACAGTCGCAAATCAATGGTTAGATGCAATCAAAAACTGATATACAAAAATCGTCATATCAATGAGAATCTACGAAACGATTTATATCGGTGGTGGTACACCAACTGCACTATCTTCATCACAACTAGATCAATTACTTTGTTTGTTGGATCCTTATGCACACATGGTGCAGGAATATACAATTGAAATTAATCCAGAAACGTTTGATGAAGACAAAGCAAAGATATTACAAAAACACGGTGTAAACCGTGCAAGCATAGGCTTTCAAACATCAGATGAAAGATTACTGCAGATGATGAACCGACATCATCGACTAGAAGATGTCGCAGAAACAATGAGACTATTACATAAGTATGGTATTGACAACATCTCTTTGGATTTGATGTATTCATTACCTACACAGACAATGGAATCATTAGAAAAGTCTGTACAGGATGCGATTGCATTAGAACCTACACATCTATCGTTATATTCCTTAACGATAGAGCCAAATACAGTCTTTGCGAAAAAGGGATATGAACATCTTGAAGATGATATCGAAGCAGATATGTATGAGTGGATTTGTAAGATACTTCCAAAGTATGGCTTTGTGCAATATGAAATTAGTAACTTTGCGAAAGCAGGTATGATTTCACAACATAACTGTGCGTATTGGAACTACCAAGACTTCTATGGAATCAGCTGCGGTGCAAGTGGTCTTGAAGGAAGTACACGTTATGATATTCCAAAGAACGTAAGAAAGTATATCGAAGATTCATCTATCAAAGATACAATCGAATTTAACGACTCAAGAACAAATGTTTGAGGCAGTGATGATGGGACTTCGCCTAAAAGAAGGTATGTATATCCAGCTCTTTGAAGAAAGGTTTCACACTTCCGTATTAGAAGTTTATTGTACTCAGATTAATAAGTTATGTAACGAAGGAAAACTCATCCTTGAGGGAAACCGTCTTCGTTGTAGTGAAGAGGGCTTTAAAATCCTAAATAGTATCTTATTAGAGTTTATGTAGTACCAATCGGTATTAAATATTGCATACATAGCGATTGTATGCTATTATCTAATGGCTTTCTTGCTGGGGATGACGTATCCTCAAAAGTTATGCTCGGTTTGGAAGTTCTATAGAAAGAAAGAGGAAAATAAAATGTTAACAAAGGAAACAGTAGCTCAGATTACTAAAGATTTCGGACGTAAGGAAGGCGACACAGGTTCTGTTGAAGTACAGGTTGCTCTATTAACACATCAGATCAACTCATTAACAGTACACATGCAGGCTAATAAGAAGGACTATTCTTCTAACCGTGGTCTATTAAAGATGGTTGGTCGTAGAAGAAAGATGCTTGATTACCTCAAGAAGCATGACGTTAACCGTTACCGTGAATTAGTTCAGAAGTTAGGTTTAAGAAAGTAATTGTAAAAGCAGTCATTAGACTGCTTTTTTTGTGTTTCAGGTGTACAATTATATTAGAAAAGAGTCAATAGTCATGAGCTATATTACATTTCAAGAAGTTAGAAAAACATATCATGTTGGTGAAATTGATATTCACGCATTGGATGGAGTCAACTTTGAGGTTGATAAGGGACAGGTTGTCATTGTGGCTGGTGCCAGTGGTGCTGGTAAGAGTACAATCTTAAACATCCTTGGTGGAATGGATACTGTCACCAGTGGAAAAGTGATTGTGGATGGTAAACATGTTGATGCGATGAATGAAAAAGAATTAACAGACTACCGTCGTTTTGATATTGGCTTTGTATTTCAGTTTTATAACTTAGTGCAGAATCTGACTGCTTTAGAAAATGTAGAGTTAGCTTCCGAAATTTGTAAAGATCCACTTAATCCAGCAACAGTTTTAGAACAGGTGGGTTTACAAGATCGTATGCATAATTTTCCTGCTCAGTTATCTGGTGGTGAACAACAGCGTGTAGCGATAGCTAGAGCGATTGCCAAGAATCCTAAGTTACTCTTATGTGATGAGCCAACTGGTGCCTTAGATTATGTAACAGGAAAACAAATATTACAGTTATTACAGGATACAGCACGCTTGCATGGCATGACTGTTATTATCATTACGCATAATCTAGCAATTTGTCCGATGGGTGATTTAGTCTGCCATGTTAAAAAAATGGAAAAGTCATCTCTATGGAAAAGAATGATCATCCAAAGGATATAACGGAGATAGAGTGGTAATGGCGAAAAAGGTATTTCATAAAAACGTACTCCGCTTAATCAAGTCGACGAAAGGTCGATTCTTTTCACTATCTGCAATTGTATCGATTGGTGTCGCATTTTTTATTGGTGTTAGTGCAAGTGCACCAATGATGGCTGCTAGTGTAGATTACTATGATGATAGTTATGACTTAAAGGATTTTACGATCTACTCAAATTATGGATTCAAAGAGGATGATATAGACGCCTTAAAGAAGGTGGATTCTGTAAGTGCAGTTGAGCCAGGTTATTTTGTGGATGAGATTGCGACTAGTAGTGAAGGAACACAACTTGTACGTATACACTCTTATGATTCAACACATACAATTAATCGCTTTAAACTTGTCGAGGGACGTATGCCGCAAAATGACCATGAAGTCGTTGCGGAGCGAAGTGGAAATATCAAGTCTGGTTTTGAAATAGGGGATACAGTAAAACTATCACTTCCTGATGGTTCTCGAAGTGGTATTTTACCAGTGCAAGAAGTAACTGTAGTCGGTGTAATTGATACCCCTCTATATCTCAACATGTCTAAGGAAACAAGTACTTTAGATAACTTACCAATTAATTCATATCTCTATATTCCTTCCTCTGCATTTGATTCTTCGAATTATTTAGAGCTAAATATATTAACAGAGGATGGTAAAAAAATTATCTTCATTTTTCAGATTCGTATGAGACTTACATCGCAGATGTAAAACAGAAAGATTGAAGCACTTGCGACAACACAACAAACAGCAACTGCACGTAAGATTAAAGAAGACGCAATGACTGAGTACAACGATGGTATGCAAAAAGTACATCGATGGAACAAAAGCAATATCAAGATGCACTGGATACTTATCAAAAAGAAATTGCGGATGCGCAACAAAAACTATCTGAAAGTAGAGCAGATGTCGCTGCTGGAGAAGTAGAGATTGCTAATGCGAAAAGAGAATCTCGTTATGCGCAAAAACGCGTTAAATACAGAAAAGCTTAACCGACAAGCAGAGATTGATAATCAACAGGAAATCATCAACCAGAATCGTGCAACACTACAATCTAGTCAACACACTTTAAATAGTCAAAAGGCTACTCTTGAACAAAACGAGAATAATCTTTTAGCAGCCTTAGCTTCAATTCCAGATGCGATTACGTTATATCAAACAGAAATTCAATTTCGACAGGGGTATCGCACATTATGGAATTAGTCCAACAACACCTGTATCACTTTTAATTATGTTTCGAGCAGATTTAAGACAGTTATGTGATGCAATGTTTCCAGAAGGATATACTGGCAAAACAATTGGAGATTTACAGGATGCTTTAGATGATCACTTACAAGAAATCGATCAAAACTTCTCATTAACTGCTTCCACAAAGGAAGATCGATTACTTGAATTACAGAACTTACAAACACAATATACAAATGACTTAGCAACTGTTCAGAATGCTTTTAACAGTGACGATTCCTGCATCTCAACAACAAATTACGGATGGTTTAGCTGCAGTTGACCAAGGGCAACAACAACTCAATCAAGGACAGGATACGTTAAATCAAAAGATTGCGGATGGTCAGGCTGAGATTGATGCAGGTTGGCAAGAAATATACACAAATGAAAATAAGCTAGCAGATGCTAGAGTGCAGATTGCGGATGGAGAAGCACAATTAAATACTGCAATTACAGAAGGAACCAAGAAGTTAAATGATGCATTAGAAGAGTTGAAATCTTTCGAAAGCAAAAGTTAGCAGATGCGAAAAAGAAGATTGATGATTTAGCGGAAGGAAAGTGGACAATACTGGATCGCAAATCTCATTATGCAAGTGTGACATTCAAGAATACAGTGCAGCAAATGGAAGCTATTTCTCGTGTATTCCCTGCATTCTTTATCTTGGTTGCAGCACTTGTGTGTCTAACAACAATGACACGTCTTGTTGAAGAACAACGTAATGAAATTGGTACTTTGCGAGCACTAGGATATACAAAGTGGCAGTGCACATTGAAATATTTATTCTATGCAATTTCCGCAACCCTAATTGGCATTGTTGTGGGAAGTATACTAGGACTTAGCTCTTTCCCGTTGATTATCTATCATGCATGGAGAATGATGTATATCTTACCTCCAATTCGTTTTGTAGTACCTTCAGGTTTGATTAGCCTAACGGCGATGGTTTTTATCTTCGCAATGAGTATTGCGACTTGGTTTGCATGCAAGGCAGATACACAGGATGTACCATCACAACTGATGCGTCCAAAAGCACCACCAATGGGTAAAGAAAGACATTCTTAGAGAATATTCCATTGATTTGGAATCATCTTAGTTTTACGGATAAAGGTAACGATGCGTAATATCTTCCGTTATAAGAAACGTTTCTTTATGACGATTGTAGGTGTCGCAGGATGTACTGCACTCATGTTAATTGGATTTGGTATTCGTGATTCCATTTCAAACATGGTTGATATTAACTTTAAAGAAATTATCCAATATGATGGAATGGTTAGTTTTGAAGATGACGTAAGTGAACAAGTAAAAGTGGAAGCTTTAAAAGAAATACAATCAACGGATAATGTTATAGATGCACATATTGGCTTTGTTTATACGACGAAAACGTATGATGACAAGGTTGATGAGACTGCTTCAGTTCATGTCTTTGATCAAGATGAAATTAACCGTGAGTTTAACTTGCGTACACGGATTGGCCATAAACCTATTTCGCTGACTGATGATGGTGTTATCATCAACGAAAAGTTAGCTGAGAATCTAGGTGTTCATATTGGAGAACATATTACCATCGAAGATGCGGATGGAAATCCACATCAGGTAAACGTCAGTGGTATTACAGAGATGTATATCAATCATTTTGTATTAATGAGTCGTCAGTATTACAAAGAAGTATTTGGTAAAGAAGCTGGCAGTAATATCATCTACCTATCTACGACAGGTGATGATGCGGCCCAAAAGTTACTAGCAAATGAGATTTCGACGATTCAAGGTGTTGAAGGTGTTTCATTGTATAGTGGACAACTTGATAACTTCAATTCTATGGTCAAAGGTCTAAATGGCATTATTTGGGTACTAATCATATCGAGTATGTTACTAGCATTTGTTGTACTCAGTAATTTAATTACAGTCAATATTAGCGAACGACAGCGTGAGATTGCGACCTTAAAGGTTCTTGGTTTTAGAAGAGCTGAGGTCAAGAAGTATATCTTTAAAGAAAATAATCTGCTTGCTGGAATTGGTGGTATTGTTGGAATTCCAGTGGGTATCGCATTACATCGTTATATAATGCGTACTGTAGAGATGGACTATTTGATGTTTGGAAGAAACATTGAATGGATAAGCTTCTTCTATGCTTTCGTATTAACGATACTATTTAGTGTGATAGTCAATCGAATGATGACCAAGAGACTAAATGATATTCGCATGGTAGAGAGTCTAAAGAGTGTAGAATAATGAATTATACCTATATACTTGAATGTGAAGATCATACCAACTACACGGGTTGGACCAATGATTTAGAGAAAAGATTTCAAGCCCATCTAAATGGGAAAGGGGCTAAGTATACAAAGTCACATCGACCTTTGCGCATCGCATATTACGAAATGCATGCGACGAAGAAGGAAGCGATGCGAAGAGAGTGGAGGATCAAACAAATGACAAAGAAAGAAAAAATGCAATTAATTAAAAGTCCATTAACGAATGTGGAACTATTTGATAAAGAGAAGTTGAAGAAAGCTAAGTTTAATCGCCAGTTACATATCTTATATGCGCCAAGTACTGGTAAGGTCATTATGGAGATGAATGATGTGGCTGCAGAGATTTTATGTAAGGATGAAGTATTTGTTGAATTACCGGTTCAAAATAATGAAGATTGGGAAACACATGAGCCTGTTATCAACCGTAATGGAGATTCTTTCTCAGTGAATATTGCCAGTGATGATCATCCAATGGATGGTGACCATCATATTGCGTTTGTGATTTTGCAATATGAAAAGGGTTATCGTGTTGTGTATTTTGATAAGGGTGAAAAACCAGAAGTAAAGTTCTATCAAGATGAGCCAGTCATTGCGGTCTATGCATACTGTAATCAACATGGTCTTTGGTGCATTGAAGCATAATAAAGACATATTCAATTTACAGTGTGGCTGTGGTACAATGGGAATGTTGAAAATTTGAAAAGTCGAGAACAGACAGAGGTTAGAAGAGAAATGGAAAAGTACAAGAAGAGCTGGGAATTTCATGGCCGTACATTGACAGTCGAAAACGGTGAAATTGCCAAACAAGCAGGAGGTTCTGTAGTTATTCGCTATGCGGATACAACAGTACTATCTACAGCAACAGCAAACAACCAAGCAAAGGATACAGATTTTTTCCCATTAACAGTTTTATATCAGGAAAAGATGTATGCCGCAGGTAAGATCCCTGGAGGATTTACACGTCGTGAAGGTAGACCAACAGAACATGCAACATTAACTGCACGTTTAATTGATAGACCAATTCGTCCTTTATTTGCGGAAGGGTTTCCGTAATGAAGTACAAATCGTTAATACAGTATTATCATGCGATCCAGACGCTAGTTCTGAGATGGCATCCTTATTCGGTTCATCATTAGCACTATGTATTTCAGATATTCCGTTTAACGGACCTGTAGCTGGTGTAATGGTTGCTCGTGTTGATGGCGAATACATCATTAACCCAAGTGTTGAACAGGAAAAGAATTCTGATTTAAATGTAACAGTAGCTGGTACAAAGAACGCCATCAACATGGTTGAAGCAGGCGCTAAGGAAGTATCAGAAGAAGATATGCTGAAAAGCCTTGATGGTTGGTCATGATGCAATCAAGGAATTATGCGCAATTCAGGAAGAAAGTTATCGCTGCTTGTGCCAAGGAAAAGATGGAAGTTTCCTTATATGAAATCAACCCAATTGTGAAACAGTTGGTTGATGAAAAGGGTGCACAGCGTATTCGTGAAGCAGTTTCTATCAAGGGTAAGCTTGAACGTTACGGCAAGATTGATGAATTGATTGCCGAAATGGAAGAAGAAGTTGCTAAGTTAGAATGGGAAGATGATAAGGCACGTGAAAAGGCTGTTAAACAAGCACATGAATATGGTGTTGAAGTTGAAGCAGGTGAAGTACGTCGCTTAATCTCTGAAGAAAAGATTCGTCCAGATGGACGTGGATTAGATGAACTTCGTCCACTAGATTCACAGATTGATTTACTACCACGTGTACACGGCTCTGCGTTATTTACTCGTGGTGAAACACAGGTATTATCTGTTACAACATTAGGTCCATTAAGCGATGCACAATTGATTGATGACTTAACAACTGAAACAGAAAAGAGATTTATGCACCAATATAACTTCCCACCATTCTCTGTTGGTGAAGTTGGTCGTATGTCTTCTCCTGGCCGTCGTGAAATTGGTCACGGTGCTTTAGGTGAAAGAGCTCTCTTACAGGTATTACCTACAGCAGAAGAGTTCCCATACGCAATTCGTACCTGTGCTGAAGTATTAGAATCTAATGGTTCTTCTTCACAGGCAAGTATCTGTGCAGGCACAATGTCATTAATGGCTGCTGGTGTTCCTATTAAGGCAATGGTAGCTGGTGTGGCTATGGGTCTTATTACAGTTGGTGATACATACTCTATCTTGACAGATATTCAGGGTATGGAAGACCACTATGGAGATATGGACTTTAAGGTAGCTGGTACACGTAATGGTATTACTGCAGTTACAGATGGATATCAAGGTAACTGGTATTTCTGAAGAAATCCTACGTGAAGCTTTAGCACAAGCACATAAGGGTCGTATGGAAATCTTAGACAACATGGAAACAGCAATCTCCGCTCCACGTGATCATGTATCTGAATGGGCTCCAAAGATGGCTCAAATGATGATTCCTGTAGAGAAGATTCGTATCGTTATCGGTAAGGGTGGCGAACAGATTGATAAGATTATCGCTGCTTGTGATGGTATCAAGATTGATATCACAGATGATGGTAAGTGCGTATTCTATCATACAAAACAGGATATGATTGATAAGGCAATGCAGATTGTTGGTGACTTAATCCGTGAGGCGAAGGTTGGCGACATCTATGATGCGACTGTATCAGAAGTACGTGAATCATTTGCCTTTGTAACATTGTTCCCAGGAACAGATGCATTACTCCATGTCAGTGAACTTGCTTGGACTCGTGTAGAAAAGATTCAAGATGCGTTACATGTAGGTGATGTAATTAAGGTTAAGGTTACTGGTGTAGATTCAACTGGTAAGGTTAAGGTTTCTGCTAAGGAATGCTTAGAAAAGCCAGAAGGTTATGTAGAGCCAAAGAAGAACTTTAAACCACAAGGTAAACCAAATTTCCATGAAAAGCGCGAAGGTGCTAACGTGGAACGCAGAGTTTTCAAGAAAAAAGAAAACGCTGAATAATCAATAAAAGAAGGCGTATAGCCTTCTTTTTCGGAGGGAAAAGTAACTATGCGTATGCGTAAAAAAAGAAATGGGCAGAACCATGGATTGAAGAACATCGTGATTTTTGTCTATCAAAAATCCCAGTAGAAAATAAAGGTAAATGGAAAGAGTTACTACAACGCGACACATTACATTTAGAGATTGGTACTGGTAAAGGTGGATACCCTCAACGGTATGGCAAGACTTTATCCAAATGAAGCGTGGGTAGGAATTGAAAAAGATATTAGTGCTGGTGCAGTCGCTGCACGTCATGCGGTAGAAGAAGAAAATCCACTACTAGAGAATAAACGCTTTATCATTGCCAATGCGGAACAACTACAGGAGTGGTTTGCGACTGGAGAAGTGGATGTCATTCATTTAAACTTCTCTGATCCATGGCCGAAGAAAGGTAATCATAAGCGTCGACTTAGCAGTGCAAAGTTTTTTTAGAGATGTATCGTGATATTCTTACAGAAGATGGATATATCCGCATGAAGACAGACAATAAAGATCTATTTGAAGATTCAGTATTGTATTTCTTACAGAATGATTTTACACTCACAGAATTCTCTGTCGACTTCCGTCGCGTAGAACATGCGGAAGATGTGATTACAGAGTACGAAACTCGCTTTATGGAACTTGGACAACCAATTTATCAACTTTGTGCCAAGCCATGCAGACATAAATAAACTGTGATACGATAATGCAAAGGGGTAAGCTATGGGAAAGAAGATTTTACTAGTCCTATTATGTGTTCTATTAACTGGTTGTATGCAATCTAATCTTTCCATGCAGGAAAGATTAGAACAAGAAATCACTACAGTTAGTGCTTTGCCTATCCCTAGTGCAAGTCATCGTAAACCATTCTATACCTACTATACAGAACCATCGATTGGGCATTATCGTTCAACTGAAACTTCAAATGAGTTTAGCTTTCAATCTACAAAGTTTGTATTAAATCTAAATGTGCAAGCTATCATGGATTCTTCCACGGATATAACACAATCAATCTATACACAAAAGCCGATTGCTAAATATTCTGGAAGCTTTCAAAATATACTCGATGAAACAGTAGAGTATGTATGCGAAATCTATCAGGTAAATCATCATTATGCCGTATTCTTTACATCTTCTGCAGCAAACTTATTTGGGGTAGCTCAAGTTGGAAATGCAGTAGAACTTGCAGGGAAAATGTACTCTATTGCACGTAGTGTAATTGTACGAAAAGATGTTGTATTACAGGTGTATACACATGAAAGTGCAATTGATTATGAAGGGGAAGCAATCAATCTGTATAAGGATATTGCACCAGAGGAAGGTACCTTACAAGAGTTAATTGATGATAAGACTCGTATCGATAATAAAAAAGATAAGAGTAAAACAACTGATAATTGATGAAATCATACTTAAAACGCGTTATTTTATGATAATATATAACTTAACAAGGAAAGAGAAATAGAATAAAATACTATTGTATATAAGAAAGGATAGACCTTATGCTCAAGAAATTACAAAACTTATTATTTGAGGATGATGACGAATTTGTAGAAGACAACACTGAAGCTGAACAAGTTGCAGCCTCTGCTCCAGTAACACCTGCTGTAAAGCCAGAAACATCTTCATTACAGCAAACAGCAAAAATTCCGGTTCAAACTGAGCAAGCACCTGAGATTCCAGCAGTACCTGCATTACCAGTTGAACCAGAAACAGTTGCTGAACCAGAACCTGTAAAAACATCCTCAGTATTTTTAGATAATGAACCTAAGAAGTCGACAATGATTAATCTTGATGATGAGGATAGCAAACCAGTTGAGAAGAAGCCAGCTGTTAAGCCTGAAGTAAAGCGTGAAGAAGTAAAGCCTTCTAAGGAATATCGTTTCAATCCAGTTATCAGTCCTATTTTCGGTATTGATGAAAAGGATATGGATGCTGTAAAGACAACTACTTCTAAGCTCACTGAAAAAGAAAAGGCTAAGTTCGAGAAGAACGTGACACCTATTCTTTCACCAATGTATGGTATCGCTGTTGAAAAGCCAGTCAAGCCAACTATTAAGGTTGAAGAACCAGTTGTGATTGCAACTGTAAAGAAGAGTGAACCAGTAACGATTCCATCACCAACTGTTGAGGATGAGATTCCTGAATTCTCATTAGATGATATTCTCAGCACACGTGATCAAGAACCAAAGCAGGAAGATGATGATTTGTTTGGGACAACAGCAACTTCTGAATTTGATTTCGGTAACGATGATCAATTATTCCCAAATCTAAGCTTTGGTGATTTGGAAAGAGAGACTGCTGAAGATAGTACAACAATTATCTCTCGTTCAAGTTTGAACGATCATAGTTCACGTAAATAAATAGTTTATCAAAACGGTCGTTAACGTTTGAAAGAGATTCGCTTTCGATGTCGACCGTTTGTTTTTTGGAGGTCTTATGAAAAGATATACATTAGATTTTAATAAGCCAGTTCATATTTTCTTTATCGGAATCGGTGGAATTAGTATGAGTGGTCTAGCAAAAGTGTTGGCAGATCGTGGGTTTCAGGTGAGTGGATCTGATAACCAAGAAACTGAACTAACGAAGATGCTAGAACAACATGGTGCGAAAGTATACTACGGTGGTCAAAAGGCTGAGAATATCACAGATGATATTGATGTAGTTGTGTATACGGCTGCGATTCATCCAGATAATCCTGAATATATTGCTAGTGTAGAGAAGAAAATTCCAATGATGACACGTGCAGAGTTACTTGGTGAACTGATGGAAAACTATCAGAATAGTATCGCTGTTAGTGGTACACATGGTAAAACTTCAACAACTTCAATGTTGAGTTATATCTTTGATGGCGGCTAGTACTGATCCAACAATTAGTTTAGGTGGTATGCTTGCACATATTGGTGGAAATATCCGTGTTGGTAGAGGACAAACATTCTTAACAGAGGCTTGTGAATATACAAATAGTTTCTTAGAGCTAAAGCCACTTGTTGGAATTATCCTAAATGTAGAAGCAGATCATTTAGACTTTCTTTAAGGATCTAGATGATATTCGTTTATCCTTTAGAAAGTTTGCTTCAGGTATCAAAGAAGGCGGAACACTTGTAATTAATCATAGTATTCATAATAAAGAGTATATTATCGGTGACTTTCAAGGGTACTGTGATTAGTTTTGGTGAAGGTGGGGATATGCATGCAAGAAATATTGTCTATGATGCATTAGGTAATCCTGGTTTTGAAGTGTATTACAAGGATGAAAAAGCTTGGTGCTGTTCAACTCTTAGTTCCAGGTATGCATAACGTAGATAATGCATTAGCAGCAATCGCAACAGCTTTATAGTCTTGGTATTGATTTTGATGCGATAAAGCAGGGGTCTAGTAAGCTATAGTGGTGTAGATCGTCGTTTCCAATATAAGGGTAAGTGTAATGGTGCAACGGTAATTGATGACTATGCGCATCACCCACAGGAAATTGAAGCAACTCTCAACGCCGCAAAACATTATCCACACAAGAAGTTATATGTTGTATTCCAACCACATACCTATACACGTACATCTTCTTTACTGCCTGAGTTTGCAAAGGCATTAGAGAATGCGGATGTAGTAATACTTGCAGAAATTTACGCTGCTCGTGAAGTGAATACAACAGGTGTTAGTGCAGAAGATATCTCGAAGTTAATGGATCAAAGTAAAGTAACATCCTTCTACTTACCAACTTTTGAAGAGATTGAAGACTACTTGCGTAGTCATCTTGAAGAAGGAGACCTATGTATTACCATGGGTGCTGGTAATGTAACAGAAATTGGACCAAAACTTGTTCAATAGTGATTAACCGATTGGAGTATTTCCAATCGGTTTATTTATAGAATTGACAATTTTGACAACACTCCATACGATAATAATAAACAATGACCCATCATTAGAGATTATTATATCATTTGGTAATATTAGTACATTGACTTTTCTCGGAGAGTGATTATGAAATATAAAAGTCTTTGAATATGCTGGATATATTTGTATTTTTAGTATCGTATATCATTGCAAAGTCTTACGCAAAAGGCAGAAGGTATTTTTTTGCGGTGATAGGATTTGTTAGTACTTTAGGGTTATTGGTGAGCTCGATTATATGTTATGTACTATCTCGAAAATATAATCCAAATAAGACAACAATTTTTAAAAAAAGAAAGTGGAACTACTAGTTCTTGTAATTCCTTTCATCATTGTGATTCTAGTACTATTAGCTGCATTGAAAAAAATAAAATGAATAGAAAGTAGATAATTACACCAAAAAAAGTTTAAATAATGTTGGAAAAAAATAAGAATATTCTATTTTTTTAAGGATTATTTGAAAAAGGATATTCTATGATTGAAAAACTTTTTTTCATAAATGACTATAATGGTGGAAAAGAGGTAATCATATGGATCAATTGATACAAGATTTACAAATCGTATGTACACAACTATTACCAATTATAGGAGCAGTAGCGTTGGTGTTTTTTTGTGTATCTTATTACGAAAGCTGTGGCAGACTATCGACGCTTTAAGGAAAACAATCGAAGGTTTAGATCCTACGCTACGTTTAGTGGATAAGAGTATCGAGAAGGTTCAAGCACCATTAGATACTGTTGCCAAGTACAGCAAGACCTTTGATAAGGTTCATGACAAGACATCTGCTGCAATTGGTAAAGTAACAGATTTTTGCAAATGATAAATTAGATTCATTGAAAACAAACAATTAAGACTGGTGTAAATCCAGAGGAAGATCTTCCTGTACAAGTTCAGGAAGTTGAAAAGGAGACTACAAATGGCTGATGAATTAAAGAAAGATGAAAAAAATCTACATTCAACGAGTTTGACGACAGTACTGAGCCTATTGAATCAATTCAAAAGACAGTTGAGGATCTCAAACGTAAAATTCAAGAACTAAGTACGGAAGAAGAAGGAAAGATTACAACTGAAGAAACTTTTGAAAAGGAAGATGAACAGTTTAAGATTCCTGATTTTATCGCACCACATGCGGAAACATTACAGCAGATGAAAGATACAACTGTGAAGACTTTTTAATACGGTCAAAGAAGAAGTTGTAGATAAGACTAAAAAAGCAGCTTCTGTTGTCAAAGAAAAGGCTGAAAAGCTCAATGAAAACGAAGATATTCGTAAGACATTAGATTATATTAAAAAGAATGCGACAAAAGGCTTATGATACAGCGATGATTAAGCTTGATGAACTCAAGCAAGATCCCTAAAGTTAAGGATGTCTCAGATAAGGCTAGTGATGCTTATCAACAAGCCAAAGATTATATCGTACCTAAGACAAAAAGAACTTACAAATGTTATCAAGGACACAACACAAAAAGACAATTACATAAAGGTAAATGATTTTTGTAAGTCGTCCTGATGTACAAGATACGATTCAAAAAGTGAAGGATACTACAAAAACAAGCTGTAGATAAGAGTATTGAAACAGTACGCAAATATCATTCACTCTAAGGATGAAAAAGTAGGAGGGATACGATGAAACGAGTAACAATCTACGATGTCGCTAAAAGAAGCTGGTGTTTCGCTAGCTACCGTTTCCCGTGTAATCAACGGTTCAAACGTTGTAAAAGCACCTACAAAAAGAACGTGTTGAAGCTGCAGTTGAAAAGTTGGGTTATAAACCAAATGCGATTGCACAAGGCCTTGCATTACAGAAGTCTACTTCAATCGGTTTGGTAGTTCCTGAAGCTAGCTTTTACTTATACAGGTCAAGTTATTAATGGTTTGATTGATGTAGCTAAGATTTATAACTATAACATTATGTTACATACAATCACTGCTGGTATTACAGATATCAATACGGTAATTGAAGATATTATCAAGTCACATGTGGATGGAGTAGTAATCTTCAATGATAAGTTAGTAGCTGGTGATATGGATGCATTGAGCAAGTACAATATTCCAATCGTTGTCATTGGTAACAAGATTAACGGTAAGGGTATCAGTAGTGTTTATGTAGATATCAAAAAAGCTGTCTTTGAACTTGTTTCTAAGTTCTTAGAAGAAGGTAAGGATAACATTGGCATCTTAGAAGATCGTAAGAATCCACAGCAGTATGAAAAGATGATTGCTGGAGCAAAGAAAGCATATGAAGCGCGTGGTAAGAAGTTTACTGGCGCAATCTCGATTCCTGCTGATGCACGTACATCTTATGCATTCTTATCAAAGTGGATGAAAGACCATCGCTATGATGTGGTTATCGCAAATAGAGATTCCCAATGCTTCGCATTGTTAAATGCTAGTAGAGAAAACAATATTTCCATTCCAGAAGAAATGGAAGTTGTATGTGTACTCGATACGAAGTATAATTCCATGGTACGTCCACAGATTTCTAGTTTCTCCATTCCATCTTATGACTTAGGCGCTGTTTCTATGCGTGTTATGACAAAGTTATTACAGAATGAAGAAGAAAATCACGAAGAAAAGGGCGAAAGCATTGAATTAAGTTATCTGTTTACTCCAAGACAGACAACAAAGAACTAAAAGCGTTGAATAGAATGAGTAGTCACATGTATGCATGTTTAGAGAGATTCCGGTTGGTGAAAGGAATCCTGTATCGGTGATGAATACATCTAGGAGCTGTTTATCTCAAAAGGTAGACCGTTACTCTGCGTTAAAGAGAAATGAGTGTACGATGATTCGTAAACTAAGGTGGTACCGCGCTGAGGCGTCCTTAGAAATATGGGCGCCTTTTATTATGGCGCTAGGAAAGGATTAGTATATGAATTTTATTGAAGAATTACAGTGGCGTGGCTTAGTCAAAGATTGCACAGATAAAGAAGGACTAGGCGAACAACTTAAGAATCCAACAACAATCTACTGTGGATTTGATCCAACGGCAGATTCTCTCCATGTAGGACACTTACAACAAATCCTATTATTACGTCGTTACCAATTACAAGGACATCAACCAATTGCATTATGTGGTGGTTTTACAGGTATGATTGGTGATCCACGTCCTACAACAGAAAGAAAACTATTAACACATGAAGAAGTACTTCATAACGCTGAGTGCATCCGTGAACAGTTAGCTAAATTCTTATCCTTTGAAGGCTCTAACGCAGCTATCATGGAAAAACAACAATAACTGGTTAGGTGAGATGAACTTTATTAGCCTTCTTACGTGACTATGGTAAGTTATTTAACATCTCTTACATGTTACAAAAGGATACCATCAAAAAGAGATTAGATTCTGGTATTTCTTACACAGAATTTAGTTATACAATCTTACAGTCTATTGACTGGTATAACTTATTTAAGAAGTATAACTGCCAGATTCAGATTGGTGGTTCTGACCAATGGGGTAACTTAACTTCTGGTATGGAACTTATCCGTAAGATGGAGGGTGATAATGCGAAGGTATTCGGTATTACTTCTCCATTAATCACAAAGAGTGATGGTTCTAAGTTTGGTAAATCAGAAGGTAAGAATATTTGGTTAGACCTAGCTCGTACAAATGCGTATGAATTCTACCAGTTCTGGTTAAATACACCAGATGCGGATATTGTAGACTACCTGAAGAGACTTAGTTTCCATACACCGGAAGAGATTATGGGTTATGAAGAATCTCTTAAGAATGCGCCTGAAAAACGTGAAGGTCAGAAAGCACTCGCAGCTGAACTAACAGAACTAGTTCATGGTAAAGATGGTTTAGAGAAGGCACTCCGTATCACAGAGACATTCTTTAAGGGTGACATTATGACTTTATCTCCAGAGGAGATGAAGGAAGGTCTAGCAGATGCCAAGAAGGCAGCTGTAGAAGATGGTGTAACTTTGATTGATGCACTTGTGACTGCAGAAGTATGCAAGTCTAAATCAGAAGCACGTAAGCTAATTGAACAGGGTTCTGTATCAGTGAACGGTAATAAGGTTACAGATATTCAGGCTGTATTACATCAGTCAGAAGCTATCAACCAAGAATTCTCCATCCTTAAAAAGGGTAAAGAAGAATTACTTTGTATTAACATTCTAAAGCATGCGGATAGTCAAAAGGCTATCCGTTTTTATAACTGTTCTATGGTATAATTACAGGCGAGGTATTTGTATGTATAGATATTTATTGGTCATTGCAATCTGTATCTGCATGTTATCTGGCTGTGCTAAAAAAGAGGCAGAAACAAATGCGGCTATGGAATTATATGAAAGTTATTATACGGAAGTTTTAAATACAAAAAACTATCTAGAATCTAGTGATTATTTTTCGATTAGTACAGAGATGACACAGTTATCTGATGGTACTTATCGTTATTATGTGATTATAGATAATCCCAAGACGGAGATGTATCATTGCCGTATTTTTTTGCGGTGGAAAATGATATTGCGTTTGCGGATAATGACAAGATGATGCCATCATTAGGTATCTTTTGATACGGATGTATCACTTGTACCAAATCAAGTGGATAAATCAAAGGGTCTAATGAAAGGGACTTGTCATCAGTGGTGAAAGTTCTGAAGATCATATCAACTTGAAATTTGTTGTGGAATGGCGTGATCAAGCAAATAAACAAGTTGTGAAAACAATACATACAAAAAGAACTTCAATATAAGAAGTAAGAGGAGTTGGATACATGAAAGAAACAAATACAATTAAAAAGATCATTTATTGCCAGTTCCTTGACGACTTCTGCTGGTATCTTTATTACAAAAGTTAATCGGTTTATTCTATATCGTTCCATTTAAAAGCAATTGTTGGACAGCAGGATATGATTTATTATTCTGCTGCATTTGACTATTATACGATTCTATTACAAATCTGTAGTGCTGGTATTCCATTTGCCTTAGCAGCACTCGTTGCAAAATATCTTTCTAAAAATGACTATAAGACGGTTGTGCTAGTACGTATCTTTAGCGACAAGTTTATTAATGGTTTCTGGTTTTGTGATGGCTGTGTTATTCATTGGCTTTTCAGGGCCTTTAGCAGCTCGAGCATTAGGTGGTACGTCCTATACAGCCAATGAACTAGCGGCGATGCAAAACTCATTTGTGATTCTTGCGATGGCTTTATTCTTGGTATCTGTTTTATATAGTTATCGTGGATATTATCAAGGTGCGAAGGAAATGCAACAGTATTCCTTATCACAGGTGATTGAACAATTTGTGCGTGTAGGTTTCTTACTTGGTGCAGGTTGGTTTGTTGTATACATTCTACATCTTCCAAAGATTGTATATATCTATACAGCGGTTGGTGGTACTGGTGTCGGTGCGATGGTAGCCTTACTGCAGTTTATGAACTTTGACCGCAAACACTTCAAGGATGTACAAGAAAAGGCGAAACTACAATCTACAAACTCTGTCGCAATCAAAGAGTTGATTCATGAGTTTGTAATGTATGTAATTCCATTCTTGCTAAGTTCTATCTTGGCAAACTCACAGGTACTTGTGAATACAAACTTCTTTGTGTCTGTGATGGAAGGCTTAGGCATGCAACATAACCAAGCCACAATGTTATTGAGTATTATTCAGACAAACTGTGATAAGTTAACATCTATCCCACAGGTTATCGGTAATGGTTTTGCGGCTGGTGCTGTTCCATTTATCACTGTTTCTTTAGTTCATGCGGATTGGAAGGGACTACGTAAGTCTCTTGAAGACTGTCTTGGTACAGTGTTCTATATTGTCATTCCAGTCTGTGTATCGATGGCTGCTTTATCAGGTCCTATCTATTACATCATGTATGGCGCTAAGGAATTAGAATATGGACAGGTAGCTTTATTCTGGTCCAGTATCTTAGCGTTTGGAACTACAGTGACACCTGTATTACTATCAATCTTATTGTCCTTAAAGATGAGAAGACATACTTTGATTTACTTCTCAATCGGATTCTTGGTTAAGGTTGTTACATTCTATCCATGTTGTTATTTATTTGGATATTCAGGTGCTATCATCTCTAGTATTCTTTGTGAGATCACATTTATTGCACTAAGTATTTATAAGATTCAAAAGACATATCCAGTGCGTGTGAAGAATATGATTATTCGCTTGGTGAAGATTATTATTTGCTGTTTTGCGATGAATGGTATCTATGTCATTGTACGTTGGATTGGTATTGATCCTACACAATATTCTCGTTTATTAGCGATTATTCTTGTTGGTATCATCGGAAGTTTTGGAATGGGCGTATACTTCGCTAGTAGTGAATTATTCCGTCTTCCTAAGTCTATCTTCCATCGTGATTTACGTGGAATGTTCAATCGTATTCTGCGTCGAGGTGCGTAAATGTTGCGTTTAGATCGTATTCTAGCAAATGCACGTGTTGGCAGTCGCAGTGAAGTGAAAAAACTTGTCAAAGAGAAACGTGTGCGGGTCAATGGTGAAATCGCAAAGTCTTCTGACATGCGAATTGATGAAAATACAGCGGAGATTTTTGTGGATGATATTCCTGTGGTTTATGAAAAATATGTTTATTACATGTTAAATAAACCGGCTGGTTATATCAGTGCTACGGAAGGTAAAAACTGTCCTACTGTTTTAGATTTAATTGCGGAAGATTATAAAGGCATGTTTCCGTGTGGACGTTTAGACAAAGATACTGAAGGCTTGCTAATGATTACCAATGATGGTCCTTTGGCGCATGAACTATTATCGCCAAAGAAACATGTTGAAAAAGAGTATTACGTAGAACATACACTACCACTAACGGAAGAGGATATTGCTAAGATTGAATCTGGTGTTACATACAATGGTGTAAGTTATAAACCAGCAGTATATAAAAAAATCTCTGATACTTCTTGTACACTGATTATTCAAGAGGGGAAGTATCATGAGATTAAATTTATATTCAATTCTGTTGGTGATAAAGTTGTTTATCTGAAACGTCTTCGTATGAAGAATCTAGTTTTAGATGAAACTTTAAAACCAGGTGAATATAGACCTCTTACAAAAGAGGAATTGGAAGATCTTAGATTAATTGCACGTTAACAGTCTCTGGTAATTGCCAGATGCCTGTGCGTGCATATTCGTTTAAGAAGTCAACGACTTGGTCGGTGATAGAGTTTGGTGTAGATGACCCACTTGTGATTGCGATACGTTTATGTCCATCAATCATATCTGGAGTTAGATCTAAAACACTATCAATGAGATAGGATTTTTGGATGCCTGCATGTTTGGCAATCTTGGCAAGTTGATTAGAGTTATTGGAACGTGCATCCCCAACAACAATAAGCAAGTCAACATCTTTTAGTTGTAATACAGCTTCTTGGCGCTTACTTGTAGCATTGCAGATTTCCTTTGCGACAATTGCGTCAGGGAAGAGTTTTTTACAGTGTGCGATGATTTCTGCTGTATCTAACATGGAAAGTGTTGTCTGATTGGTAATGAGAATATTCTTAAGAGATACATTCTTGAGTGCATCTACATCATCAATGGATGTCACAAGATGAATCTTATCAGAGATACCAACAGTTCCTTCGGATTCAGGATGATTCTTCTTTGCCGATATAGATGATGTCACCAACTGCACTATGTTCCTTAACAAGGTTATGTGTACGGATGACATCAGGACAAGTCGCATCAACGCAAGTAAGTCCTTTGGCTTTTGCAGCTGTGATGACATCATCACTTACACCATGAGCAGTAAAGATAACGATACCACTTGGAATTTCTTCTAATAGTTCCATGCGTGTCTTATTCTTTATCCTCAACAAAGTTGATACCTAACTTGCGACAAGCATCAACCACAAATTGATTATGTACAATCATACCCAACATTGTGACAGGGGTATTTGGGTTTTCTTTGACTGTTTTTTTGGCAATGAGAATTGCACGAACAACACCTTGGCAATACCCTCTAGGGATGACTTTTATGATTTCCATATCAGAGTCCTTTCAAACCGTAAATAAAATCGGTTATACTAATTATAGGTGATAAGATGAAAAAATTTGAAGATTTTAATCTAAAAGATACAACAATGGCCTTTATTGAGAAGAACCATTTCAAACAACCAACACCAATCCAAGAACAGGTGATACCATCTGCTTTACGTGGTAAGGATGTAATTGGTCTTTCTAGTACAGGTTCTGGTAAGACACATGCATACTTAATTCCAATTATGGAAAAGGTTGATCCTAACAGCGATGAAGCACAGGTTGTTATTACGGCACCTACACGTGAACTTGCGACACAGATTTATGAGATGGCAAAAGTCATGACAGAGATTGTGCCAGAAATACGTGTACGTTTATATGTTGGTGGTCGTGAGAGAAGTAAGGATATTGAACAACTTGAAAAGTCTCAACCACATATCGTAATCGGAACACCAGGTAGAATTAAGGACTTATTCTTAAATGGTGGTGCTTTACGTATTGATAAAGCAAATATGCTTGTGGTTGATGAAGCTGATATGACCTTAGAATATGGTTTCCTAGATGAAATTGATGCATTTGCGGGAAGACTGGGTGAACATTTACAGATGCTTGCATTCTCTGCTACTATGCCAGAGCAGTTAAAGCCATTTATCAATAAGTACATGCATCATCCAATCACATATCAAATTGGAGAGAAGGTACGTTTTAATCCAGATATTAAACACGTGCTAGTACCTTGTTATCATCATAGTTATGCTGAGACAATTTTATCAATCCTACCAGGCTTTCAGCCTTATGTATGTTTGATTTTCGCGAAATACTCGTCAAGAAGCTTCCTGCGATTGCGGAAGAACTTCGTAAGAATAAAGTGTCTGTGAGTGAAATTCATGGTGATCTTACAAGCCGTAAGAGAAAGCAAGCCATGAAGAGTATTGCTAATGCAGAACATACATACGTTGTGGCTACTGACTTAGCTGCGCGTGGTATCGATATTGGAGAAGTAACACATGTTATCTCCTGTGGATTCCCTGAAGATTTAGAATACTATATCCATCGTGCAGGAAGAACAGGTAGAGCAGGGTCAACAGGTACATGTTATGCCTTGTATCAAGAAAGTGATGATCAAGCAATTCGTTCCTTACAAAAGCGTGGTATTAAGTTTGACCATGCCCGTCATCGTACAACAGGATGGCAAACACTCCATCCTTATGGACAAAAGCGTCTTAAGACAGATGATGAGCTAGAGAAGAAAGATAGCCATGATTATGACGAAGAAGAATACCAAGGTGAAGCCAGGCTACAAGAAGAAACGTGCAGCTGCAATTGATCGTGTACATCGTCAGAAGAAGCGTGAAATGATTCGTAGCAAGATTCGTGAAGAGAAGAAAGGCTATGTATAAAGAACGTGCAAGAAAAGATAGAGAAGGACTTTCATAAGTCCTTCTTTTATATAATTTTATACAAACTATTAAAAAAATATTTTTTTAAATAGAGTTGAAATTTATGATGATAAATTTATAATCTATTTAAAGAAATCCTTAAATAGATTGTGAGGGTGATGGAATGGCAATCAAAGATATCTTAACAGCTCTTGCGGATGATAATCGAAGGAATGTCTTGATGAAATTGAAAGAAGGAAAAAAATCAGTTCTGGAGATTTAGCTGAACAATTAGGGATGTCTCCACAAGCGTTATCGTACCATCTAGCAAAGCTCAAAAAAAGCTGATTTGATTTACGAAACAAAGTATAAAATTTTATCTACTATGAATTAAACTTATCTATTTTGGATGAAGCACTGATGTGGATTTCTGAATTTGAAAGGGAGAAAAGAATGAAGAATAAAAACTATTTTTATGTACTTATGTTTTTGCCTCTAGTTGCTAGTCTGATTGCATTACAGTTTTTACCTGATGTAATACCAGCTCACTATAATATCAATAATGTGGTTGATCGCTGGGGCAGTAAATATGAGATATCTAATATTACCAGTTATAACGATTGCGTTTGGATTCTTTTCATTAGCTGATGGGAAAGATTGCACAGAAACAAGAGCCGCTAGGAAATAATAACGAGAAGAGTAGCTTTGTTTCATTGGTAACTGTGTTTCTATTGATCTTCAATATGCTTAGTGGATTTATGATTTATTCAGAGTCTACATCAGCTTGAGAAATTAGAGTTTGCATCACTGACATTTATACAAATAGCATTTATTATCATAGGAATCTTCTTAATTGTAATCAGTAATATCATGCCTAAAGTTAAACGGAATAGTATTCTAGGCTTTCGTACAAAACAGACGATGAAGAATGATGAAATCTGGAAAAAGTGTCAAAGATTTTCAGGTCTTACAGGTGTTATAGCAGGATTTCATCATTGTGGTAATTAGCTTTTCTTTTCGATAATACTGCATTTGATTATCGCAGTACTCATTATCACATTCATTAAAAATTAGGTATTGATATTGTATATAGCTATAAAGTTGATTGTTAGAATAAAGTCTTGAAAAGAACAGTATTGTAACTGTTCTTTTTTTGACTAAATTAAAAAATCGACCGTAGTCGATTTGGCAGTGACGCGTACGGGATTCGAACCCGTGAATGCCGCCTTGAGAGGGCGGTGTGTTAAGCCGCTTCACCAACGCGCCGTTATTGAAGCTTGCTAATAGATTATACTAAATGAGAATCGATACTTCAATAAAAAGTTTTGGAAAAATGCATGTTTGAAGGGAGCGAGTAAATCAGTAGATATATATGATATACTAACTAGTGCAAATAACATTGTTTAAAGGAGTGATTCTATGTGCGGAATTGTAGGATTTGTAGATAAAAAAACACAGAGTGAAAAAGCAGTGATTATTAAAGACATGATGGATGCGATTATCCACCGTGGTCCAAATAGCGCTGGTCAATATATTGATGATGATGCGGCTTTAGGTTTTCGTCGTTTGAGTATTATCGACTTAGAAGGTGGTAGTCAGCCTTTATACAACGAAGAAAAGACAAAGGTTTTAACATTTAATGGTGAAATCTATAACTATCAGATCTATTCGTAAGGAATTAGTTGAAAAGGGTTATCACTTTAAGACAAATACAGACTCTGAAGTGTTGATCCATGGTTACCAAGAGTATGGTGTAGCACTTTTACAAAAGTTACGCGGTATGTTTGCCTTTGTTATCTGGGATACAGAGAAGAAGGAATTGTTTGGTGCACGTGACCACTTTTGGAATTAAGCCATTCTATTACTACAATACGGATGAAGTATTTATGTATGGATCTGAAATCAAGTCTTTCTTACACCATCCATCCTTTAAAAAGGAATTAAATAAAGAGCTTTAAAACCATATTTAACATTCCAATATCCAGCAATCAAAGAGTGTTTCTTTAAGAATGTATATCGTTTACCAGAAGGACATTACTCATCTTGAAGGATGGTAAGTTAGATATTCAACAGTATTGGGATTTACATCAAGAAGAAAAGGATATGACCCTAGAAGAGGCTGTAAACTTTATTGATGAAACAGTACAGGAATCTGTCGCAACACATAAGATTGCGGATGTAGAAGTTGGTTCTTTCTTATCATCTGGTGTAGACTCTAGTTTAGTTGCGTCTATCTTAAAACCAGCAAAGACTTATTCTGTTGGTTTTGGATCTTCTTATAATGAATCTACAGAAGCAAAAGCTTTAACAGATATCTTAGGATTACACAATACATCTCGTACATTAACAGGTGAGGAAGCGTTCCAATACTTCCCACAGATTCAATATTACTTAGATGAACCAGATTCCAATCCATCCGTTGTGCCGCTGTTCTTCTTATCAGAACTTGCTGCTCGTGATGTGAAGGTTGTTATGAGTGGAGAGGGTGCAGATGAGTTATTTGCTGGTTATATTGATTATGGTTGGCATTCCAACTCTATGACTGTTCGTAAGCTTGGTGAGGCTCTTAAGAAGTTATCTCAAAGTAAGCGTCATAAGTTATCAGAACACTTAAAGAAGTTACCAAACTTCCCAGGTAAGTTACATTTACTAAAAAGCAGTACAACCTGCTGAAGAATATTTCATTGGCCAAGCACTTGTATTTACGGAAGAAGAAGCTTCTGCGATTGTGTAAACCAGAATATCGTAACGCACCATCTGTCAAAGAGATTGTGATGGATAAGTATGCAAAAGTTAAGAACTTATCTGAAATTAAGAAGATGCAGTACTTGGATATGCACCAATGGATGCCTGGAGATATCTTGTTGAAGGCTGATAAGATGTCTATGGCACATTCTCTTGAATTACGTGTTCCGTTACTTGATAAGAAGATGATGGAATGTGCACAGGTAATTCCTACAAAATATTTATTCAACGAACACAATACGAAGTATGCTTTCCGTCAAGCTGCGTTCCGTCATATTCCTAAGGAATGGGCTGCACGTCCTAAGCTTGGCTTCCCAGTTCCAATTAAGGACTGGTTACGTACAGAGAAGTTCTATCAGATTGTACGTGCAGAATTATCAAAGGATTTCGTTGGTGAATTCTTTGATCAAAAGGCAGTGTTACAACTATTAGACGATAACTTCCAAGGCAAGGTGGATGCTCGTCGTAAGATTTGGACACTCTATACATTTATTACTTGGTATGATGTATACTTCATCCAAGGTGGCAACAAACCTCAAGTTGCTTAATCGACGCATATGCGTCGATTTTTAAAAGGAGATATGCATGCAGGTTTTTCAAAAAAAGAATATTAAATGGGTGATTGTACTTGTTTGTATCAGTATCTTTGTATATTTGATGCAAGCAGTATGGGGTAGTCATGTATTACCGATTGATACTTCTGTCTATAATTTTTGCAATAAAAGCATTTTTATATCAGATACCTTAACCCCAATTTTGAAAGTCATTACACAGTTTGGTGGTACTATCTTGATGATTGTTTGGGCTATCGCTTCATTAGTTCTCATTACAAATAAAAGAATCGCAGTCAGTGTTGTATCAAACTTGGTATTGATTGCACTACTAAATAACATACTAAAATTGATCGTACGTCGTGCTCGTCCTACTGGATTTCGTTTGATTGAGGAAACAGGGATATAGTTTTTCCATCAGGCCATTCTATGGTAAGTATGGCATTCTATGGATATCTAATCTATTTGATTTATAAAAAAATGTTAGAAAATAAAAATTGCGTTGGACTTTGATGACATGTTTTTAGTCTATTGATTCTCATTATTGGTATGAGCTCGTATTTATCTGGGTGTTCATTATACATCTGACGTATTTGCAGGATTCTTATTTTCACTTGGATACTTGGTTGTTTATATCAAGTTGACGGATCCAATCGTATTTCAAAAGAAATAAGTAAAAAAACAGAGAAGCTATTTTTGGCTTCTCTGTTCTTCTATAATCTTTTTCAATTTCTTCAATCAATGCTTGTTTTGATTTCTGCTTGTGGTACGGTACGGATGACTTTTCCTTTACGGAAGAGGATACCTGACTTTTGGATCCACCCGCAATACCAATATCGGCACGGCTAGCTTCTTGCATACCATTTGACAGGACAGCCCATGACTGCGACTGTGATATTTGCCCTTGATACTGTGGAGATATTCTTCCATCTCTTTGACAAGTGGAATCATATCATATTGAATTCTTCCACAAGTAGGACAAGCTGACTAAATCAGGTACATCTTCAATCAGACGGAAACTACGTAGTAATGCTTTTTACCAATAATCAATTCATCCTTTGGTGGACCTGATACAGAGATACGAATTGTATCACCAATTCCTTCATGTAAAGAGCACACCTAAGTGCGGCAGAAGACTTTTACAGCAGAATCCGCAAATCCACCCGCTTCTGTAACACCTAAATGAAGAGGGTAGTTAAATGTCTTTTGCGGCAAGTTCATATGCGTCAATTGTAAGTTCTACATTTGAGGATTTGAAATGATAAACAGATATCATAGAAATCCATGCTCTCTAGAATATCAACGTGACGTTGAGCACTTTCGACAAGAGCTTCTGCACATGGGCCACCATATTTTTCTAATAGTTCTCTTTCTAAAGAACCAGCGTTAATACCAATACGAATTGGTACATTTTTTTCTTTACATTTGGCAACGACAGCTTCTGTATTCTTTACGAGAACCGATGTTACCAGGGTTGATACGAATCGCATCAATACCTCCATCTAAACAGATGAGGGCAAGTAAAGTAATTAAAGTGTATATCTGCGATTAGAGGAATGTTGATACGGGCTTTTGATTGCTGGAATAGCACGAGCATCTTCTTCATCTAATACTGCTGTTCTGACAAGTTCACAGCCATTTGCGGCTAGTTCGTTGATTTGCGCGACTGAGCGCTCTACATCCTTTGCAGGAACATTTGTCATAGATTGTAAGATACATTTATTTTGACCACCAATCTGGACATTTCCTACAAATAAAGCACGTGTTTCAGTACGTTTCATTATTTTGTCTCCTTTATGAGTACTATTATCCCACGATTATAAAAATTTTTATCGAGTTTTTCGATCTCTTAAAAATCATAAAGCACTTGGAATTGATTTATGAATATGATATACTCATCATGCAAAAATCTTAGGAGGATTATTAACAATGGCAAGAGAGAATGTAATCTTGGTATGCACAGAAAGTGGTGAAGAAAACTACATCACTACAAGAAATAAGCGTAAGCACCCAGAAAAGTTGGAAGTTAAGAAGTACTGTCCACGTTTACGCAAAAATGACATTGCATAAGAGAAGAAATAACCTTTGTTGGTTATTTTTTTATATTTATTATGAAATTAGATATATTACCAATTGGTCAATTTGAAGAGAATTCTTATGTATTACATGATAATGGTCATGTGCTTTTGTTGATCCAGGAAGATATTATAAGAAGATTATGGAATGTGTTGGGAAAGATGAAGTTGTTGATGGTATTGTTTTGACACATGGACATTCTGATCATACAGGGGCAGTGGATGATTTATGTGATGTATACAATTGTCCAGTTTTATATGGACCATCATGATTTAGCACTTGTATTACCAAGTAATGCGGGACAGTATGGCTATAGTGCACCTGTATATGCGCCAATTCATGATTTAAATGAGAAACAGGTTAAGATTGGAACGTTCTCTTTAGAAATTCATCATACACCTGGTCATACAGATGGTAGTACCTGTATTCGCTATAAGAATATTCTTTTTACAGGGGATACGTTATTTGCGTCTAGTTGTGGTAGAACAGATTTATATTCTGGTAGTGATGAAAAGATGCGTCACACACTAGATTATCTCAAGACACTTCCACATGATTTACAGATTTATCCAGGGACATGGACCAGCTAGTACGATAGGAATTGAAGTTCGTAACAATCCCTATATGATTTCTTACTTTTAAGAATTTACTCAAAAGTTGTTTTATGTTAGTTTCGTGTAGAATAGAAGCGAGGTAGTAATATGAAGAAATTTTTGATTGGTTTTATGTTTGAGTTCAGTATTACTGGCAGGTTGTCAAACAAAGAAAAGTCAACCTACGTAGCGAAAAGAAGATAAGATTTGCGATTTCTACAACTGATTTTAAAGATGAAGATGCATTAAAAATTGGTTGAGTCTGTCCTAAAGAAACATTTTCCACAATATGAATGTACGGTTACACAGACAATCATCAAAGGGTAACAATGTTTATGGTATTTACACATATCAGAAAAATGGACGTACAATGACACAACAAGTCTCACTACTAACGGTTTCTATCAAATAAAAATGACTATGATGATATTATTTACTTTGCAGAGCTCTTTTGGTGCAGTTGATCATCATATCACACAGATGATTGAGGAGAAGACAATTCCAACTGATAACACAGTTGAAAAACCACAGGATGAAAAAGAAAAGGAATTTGATTTACCAACAGTGGTTGATGATCCAGATTCTGCTCACGAGTAAACAAGCAACAGAGATTCAAAATTCTGGAGGACTCTATATTGTGCGTTTCTATCTCAATGCAGGAAGTCTAAGAATCTATGGTAAGCATACAGGTCAGATGGTACTTTTGTGGCAAAAACTATATGACTTTAGAACAGAATCTGATTGCGGATATGGTTAAATATTGAAGGATATGGAGAGTATGATCAAACAGTACAAACTCCTCCAGGTTACTATTATCTGATTGTACAGAAGTCGGATGGAAAATTTGATTTAAAGCTATGAATACTAATGTTCGAGAAAATCGAACATTTTTTATGGAGTTTTCGTATTTCTATTGAATATAAAAGTGCGAGGGACTACTATGGAAGAAAGACTGATTGAGTGTTTAAAAAAATAGCGATGGAATTTCATGTGACGGATATCCATTTTCATCTAAAAGACATATCCTAAAGGAGAGTTTGAGTATCGAGATGAAGATTGAACAGGATGTTAAGCAAATGGTCCCAAAAGGACGATGATATTCGTTTATTTCGTTATCTGATGTATAAAGCAAATCTAGACTTATCAGATATCCATCATCCTCAAACAGGGAAGGTTTTGAGATGAAATCGAAGGACAACCAGTTTCATTTACGCTTTGCGCTAGTGTCGAGCTATCACAATACATCAGGTGTACTACGTATTCTGAATCAGCATTCACTTCTACATATTGAGGATTTAACAGTTGATTATGATACTTCGATATGGCTAAGGAATATTACAAAACATACATCAGGGCTTTTTCATATTTTCTGGACCCAACAGGTTCTGGTAAAGACAACAACGTTATATACCATTCTCAATGAAACAAAAGGAAAGAAGATTTTTACTTAGAAGATCCCTGTTGAGGTATATCACGAAAACTATGTGCAAATACAGATCAATGACCATCAACATTTATCTTATGACGAGGGATTAAACAACTCATGAGACATGATCCCAGATATCATCATGATTGGAGAAATCAGTGATAGTCAAGCAGCCTTAATGGCTGTACGTAGTGCACTAACAGGGCATTTGGTCGTGACAAGTTTACATAGTCAAAATTGTATGTCTGCGATTGATCGTCTATTAGATTTAGGGTGTGGATATGTATCAATTGAAAAGATGTGCTGATCGGTATTTCCAATCAGCGTTTATTTAATTTGGGAGCTGGAAAACGCTCAGGTGTGTATGAATATATGAACCGGAAAGGAGGTGGCTTATGCCTTGGAACATCGACGTGTTTCTGAAACGTTTCGTCTCACTCCAAAAAACAATTACAAAACTGCAGTCGCTAAGAGGGATATATTGCGTCGGATTGTCTTGGAAGAATACACGCTTTGATAAACTAGAATGCCAAGGAATTGTAAGTTTGATGGAAAATGGGTTTAGTTTTTACCGATACACTTTACAGATTTTAAAGACAAAAAAAGAAATCAACAGCATAATAGCATGTATTAGAAAAAAACTAGAACAGGATCAGACGTTTAAAGATGCATTTTCATACTATTTGCCGAGTTTGTTATAGAAAGTACTTTGATAACTTTATCCGTTATCTGCCAGTACTTGATAGTATGCGTATTTCAGTTGAACTTGCAAGCCATGAAGAACAAAGCAAAGCATAAAGATGATGAAGGATATGATCTATCCGATTAGTCATGTTATTTGTGATGTTTTATTGGAATGTATTTGTTTAATGGTTTTGTCTTTTCCACAGATGATGACATTAATGACTAGTTTTGAGATGAATGTGACAAGTTACTACTTCTTACGAAGTTTTAATTCAACTATTATCGTGGCTAGTGACAATTTTGTAATTAGTAGTAGGGATCTTATTGTGGATTGTGTTTCAAGATCCTACAAAAGAAAGTGCTGGTTATATCGTTTGCTTGTAAAGTACGTGCCAGATTCACTTTTGGTTCAAAAGGCATCTGCAGAATTTGCAAGATACTTCCTTGAATGTGTTAGGGTACGTATTCCAACGATACAAACAATGAAAATTTTGTTGGATATGAAAGAGAAACCTTTGGTGTGTTTGATTGCAGAGGAGTTGAACGAATCTTTATGCAAAGGAGAATCATTTGAAGAAATACCTTTACATACACCATATGTAGAACATGCATTACAACAGTTCTTTCAGATTTCCTTGCATGGTTCAAACTGTGAGAAGATGCTAGAAGGATATCTAGTGATGAACCAACAACGACATATCAAACAAGTACGTATCTTTACGCGTAGCGTACAACTATCTTGTTATGGAACGATAGGATTAATACCTGCTTGTGATTTATCAGATACTGATGTTACCAATGCAGATGTTACAGAACATCTAGGAGGTGAGCAATGAATAAAAAGGATTTACATTACTAGAGATGACGATTGTTATCTTTAATCATTTCGATTTTGTTTCTATTAGTTATACCAAATATTAAAAAGACACTGACGATTGTAAAGTGATAAAGGGATGTAAGGCTTTTAGAGAAGATTGCGGATTCTGCAGATTATTCAATATAAATTGGAATATGATAGTTATCCAGGCAGTGTGAGTGATTTAGTAATGCAGGTTTATTAACTGAACAACAAATAACCTGTGATGGTGAGAAAGAGTCTTGTAATTAGTGATGGACATGCGTATATCGAATAAAGGGTTTTAGTTTACTAGAAATGTATGTACTTTGTTTTTGTGATATCGGTATTTATGATGTTATTACCGACAAATATACATATACTGATACTGAATATTATGCATTTGTGGATGAATATCTATACTTTACAAAGTACCGCAATGAAACAAGCAAAAATCTGTATCATTTTGACATGATATAATGTGCGCTTTTAATCAAAAGGGAAATGTGAATCAAGCAAAGACAATCTATTTTCAAAAATAATCGCTCCAATCATTGTAGAACTAGGTGGTGGTAGACTTGCGACTCAATAAGAAAGGGATTATTTACTAGCAGAGGCATTTGTATGTTTAAGTATCACTTTATTGTTGGTTGCTATGATTACAAGTATTATACAGGCAAATATACGCACAGCATACAGTATTTGATAGAACGATACGTAAGATGGAAGAGTCATTAATTGAAAGCGATGAATGATGTAGAAGGGATGTTTACAAAGCATGTCAAATAGAAAAGGGATTCGCACTCGTAGAAAGTCTTAGTTTGCTATATTAACAGTCTGTATCTGCATTCCCAATGACTAGTAAGTGTTATATCTTTAATGCGTACATGTCCTTTAAAGATAGAACATCATTACAAGATCAGATTGCCTTAGTACAACTACGTCAATATCTAGCAGTAGCGTATGATGTTGAACTACTACCATCTTCTTTAACATTTCAAAGACAACATGAAGAAATGAGATTAGTGTTGTGAAATCAGAACCTGATTGTACAGCCAGGTACACAGAATGTTTTCTTTGATGGATATTGAGAGCTGCATATTTTTACTTAGAAGGAGATAGCGTGATGTTACGGTATGTTAGAGATAATCAAGAATATGAAGTATTTCTTATGTAAACAATAAAGGATTTTATCAGTGCATACTTTTCTCGTTATCTTTTATATGTAATTACAATGATGTGACAGTACTTTCTACAATTTGAATTATCAAGCAAAAGACAGTAGAGAACTTAGATACAATCTATGCCTATGAACAAGAAGAGCTAACTGCCATTGCTAGATTGAAAAAGAACTATGTATGGACATGAGATTTAGAAGATAAAGTATCAAATCAGAGATCGATATATTTATATCCAGTTGACAAAGTGAGATTGTAATTGTAGAATATGATCCAGAGAAAAAGTCGTATTAGATTATGAGGTAATACGATAGATGAACGTTTTTAGAGATTCTTCATAATTAAGAGTGTAATAAGATAGTCTTTTTTTGTTTATAATGAAACTACTGGAGGCGAGTTTCATGGAGAAAGTAAGATTTATTGGCAGTAAAAGAAGAACAAATACTCCTATTAGCTATCGTCAGCGTGTTGTACAGTATCGTCATAGACCATTGAAAACAACATGCAATATATAAAAACACAAAAAGCAAGTAACAAAAGTAGAAACTGTAATCAATCAATTGATTCCTCAGAAGTTTGTTGAAAATATCAAATTAGATGAGAAATCTAGATAAAGGCAAAAAGTTGCACTAACTGCAGCAGGTGGAAAACTAAAATCTTTCTTATCCGATACTGCAAATAAAGGCTAAAAGAATCTTCTAGCATGCATGGCAACTCATTACAGCAAAAATATGCATCGCTAAAAGATGACTTTTCAAAAACGTAAAAAGAAGAACGTTTAGAAAAAGCAGAAGACACTACAAGTTTGCGAGCAGAAGAAGCGAATAGAAAACAATCGACTGTAGAAGAAAAGTCAAAGCCCAGTTAAGATGACGCGTAAAGAAAGATTGATTGCGGAGGCAGATAGGGATATTAGTACTGCAAAGACAGACTGCATTAACAAGACTATTATTCCCAGCGTATGCGATTGATCGTCTAGCGAAAGAATCAAGATGACTTTTATGATGTTTATAGGGGTGGTAATTCGTAATTACAATCCATTGGATTGCGTTTGCGTACTTTCTTATCTGCAATCTTTGCAAGTTACATTAATCTTTCACCATTTTGGATTTACGAGAATGAACTTTTAGCGATACATTTCATCATGTCATTAAAATTAGCATTCTTATTTATTCTATTTGAAGTAATCTATTTGGTAATTAGTGGTTTGATTGCAAATATCAAGGTATCTTATAACTATCGTCATCAACTTGCGTCATTAACTTCATCGCAAGTTTACTTCCAACAGTATTGTATATTCTTGCGATTCTATTGTTATCAAAGTCGATGCTCAGTAGGAATCTTGTTAGTACTCTTGGTATGGTGGCTGGTGTATATCTACGTATTCAGGCATATATTAAATCAGCACCATTTGCGACTAGTGCCCAGATGATTGTACTCATGATTGTGGTTGCTGGATTTATCTGTACTGCATACTTCTATATTCCACTTACAATGCAAAAGCACAGTAGAAATGCTAAAGACATTATTAAATATCTAAGAAGGAGAAATCCTTCTTTTCTTTTTTTACTAGTAAGTGTAGATAAACTGGTATACTATAAAAGATAAAACTCAGGGCAGGGTGCAATTCCCGACCGGCGGTATACCCCGCGAACCGAAAGGTTGAATCGGTGCAATTCCGATGGCGACAGTAAAAGTCTGGATGGAAGAGTAAACAGTTTTTTTCATCATCAATTTTCTACCCGAGGTGTTATCTTAGATAGCCTCTTTTATTTTTGAGGCAAGGAGATGAAACCATGTCAGGAAGTAAGAAAGTTTTAACCACCAAAATTTATTGCGAATGTAGCGATCCCTCAGTGCAGTAGCATTTGTACTGATGATGTTTGATTTTCCGCTACTATTTATCGCACCTAACTTTTACAAGCTAGACTTTTAGTGAAGTCAGTGTATTAATTGGTGGATTTGCATTTGGGCCATGGGCAGCAGTTCTGATTGAAGCAGTTAAAATTATCTTGAAGTTATTATTTCAAACCTACAGAAACGATGTTTGTGGGTGAACTTGCAAACTTCATTATCGGTATTGCCTTTTACAGTGCCAGCAGCGATTATTTATCGTAAGCAGAAAGTCAAAGAAGAATGCTATTACTCGGTATGATTGTGGGTACACTTGTAATGGCAGCTGTTGGGAATTCTAGCGAATTACTTTTGTATTATTACCATTCTATTCAACATCTATATGGCATGCCTATTGATGCATTTGTAAAGATGGGATGCAGCAATCTTCCCATTTATCAAAGAGTGTATGGGGATTACTCTTTGTTTGTGTATTACCATTTAACCCTAATCAAGGGCTTTGTTGTAAGTGTCATCACTAGATTACTGTACAAGCGTATCTCAAGTTTTTGCATTAATCTGAAAATTCAGTGAAAAGGCGTAGGAACACGCCTTTTTTCGTGTGTAAATGATAAAAATGTCTAAGCGAGTAAGTGAAATAAATGTGGATATGGTATAATATTTCTGTTTATTGGGAGATGTACATATGGCTGAATTATCACGTATTAAGAAATATAAAGATTTGCGCGAGAAAGTATTGCGCAAGATTTAGATAGTAACGACGTAACAACAACCAAAGAGATTATCTCGTTTTCCAAAAGCGATTAAATCAGATTGATGCGAATAATTTCCACAGAAGTGGAGATTATACAGAGAGTGCTAGTGAAGGCGTTCATCGTCGTGTAAGTGCACCAATTACAAATGTGGAACCTGTTAAACCAGTGATTTCTGAACCAGTCACTGCTTTTGAGCATGAAGAACCAGCACCAACATTAGCTGATTTTGAGGCTGGTGCTTTTTACAACTGTAAATGACTTAGCTGGGATATGATAATGATTATCTAGATCAGTATATTCGTGAAGTAAAAGCAATATAATATCGAACAGGGTAATTCTTCTTTAGAAAATACATCCATGGATATCTTACGTAAGATTAAGGGTGATACATGCTGCAAGTAAGAAGATTCAAGAAGCACGTAAAACTCCTGTGAAAAAGCCATATTCAAATAGTACAGGAACAACTGACATTCCATTTATGTCATCAAACAAACAACGTACATCTCAACCTGCTAGACCTGTAGTTCCATCACAGCAGGATAATCTATTTGATGTACCATATACAGGTGATAACAATCATATTAATGATCCAATGAGTCTTACAAAAGAAGACATCATGGCAGAAGTAAAGAATTTAATGAATGAGAAGAGATCAAATCCAGACAAATTCTCTTCCTGAAATTCCTGCTTTTTACACCACGTGTGAGTCATATGGATTCAAGAGACTATATGAGTCAGAATACAACTAGTTTCCCACCGCTTGATAATACTGCACAGTTTAGTGATGCATTTGGTGATTTAATGAATCCACAAGAGCCACGTAATGAGGCACAGTACAAGCCAGACAAACTGAAATGATGATGCGTTTGCGATGTTTCCAAGAAAGACGGAGAATTATGAAAGTACAAATCAACGCCTATTGAATGAAACAACACAGATGCGTGTTCAATTGGATAACTATGAAGCAAATCTAACAGATGTGAATGAGAAGATGCAGTATACAAACCATGTGTTAAATATTGTGGTTGTTGTGCTGATTTCTATTGCTTGTAATCTTATTATTACTAGCAGTTTATGGCATTGTAATGAATAGTGGTAGGGCATAAGATGAAGATAAATATTGCGATTGATGGACCTGGTGCAGCGGGAAAAAGTACCATTGCTAAGTGTCTGGCAAAAAAATTGAATTATGTACATTTAGATACAGGTGCGATGTATCGTAGTACAGCATATAAGGCTTTACAAAATCATATTTAGTTTAGAAGATGAAGAAGCTGTATGTAAAATGTTAGAACATACGAAGATTCAGTTATTGACGGATGGTTCTATCTTATTGGATGGAGAAGATGTATCTGATAAAATTCGTACGAATGAGATAAGCCTAGCAGCAAGTCTTGTATCTAAGCTAGCAAATGTACGCTCGTATGCTTGTAGCACGCCAACAAGAAATGGCAAAAGAGAAAGGGCTTTATCATGGATGGCCGTGATATTGGAACTGTTGTTTTTAAAAGATGCGAAGTGAAGATTTATATGACTAGCTACTCCGATGGCCCGTGCAAAGCGTAGATATGATCAGAATATCGCTAAGAATATTCCGACTGGTAGTATTGAAGAAATAGCGAGGGAAATCGCAGAACGCGATTTACAAGATATGACACGTGCGAAATTCGCCACTCAGGCGGATGATGCGAGTTGAAATTGACACAAGTGATATGTCAATCGAAGAAGTAACAGAACGTATCTATAGATCTTGCTAAGCCTTTTTATTGAAAAGGAGGTTTTGTAATGCATAGTGGAGTAATCGCAATTGTTGGTCGTCCGAATGTTGGAAAATCAACAATTTTTTTAATCGTATTGCGGGTTCTCGTGTATCTATCGTGGAAGATTTTCCAGGTGTAACACGTGACCGTATTTATACGACTGGTGAATGGACTGGAAAGAAAGTTCCAATTGATTGATACTGGTGGTATCCAGTTAGCTGATCAACCTTATCAGGAAGAGATTCGTGCACAGGTACAGATTGCGATGAATGAAGCAGATGTTATCCTATTTGTTGTAAAATGGTAAGATGGGTATGACGGATGATGATTCCTATATTGCAGGTATCTTTGCAGAAACAGACAAAACCAGTTGTTCTAGCGGTAAATATGATTGATGATTCAACTCGTATGATGAATATCTATGAGTTCTATAATCTTGGTTTAGGTGATCCAATCGCCGTATCTGGTGTACATGGTATTGGTATTGGTGATGTTTCTGGATGAATGCTTACGCTTGATGCCTGAAGAGATAAAGATGATAAGCATACAGGTATTCATATCGCTGTTATTGGATGAACCAAACGTTGGTAAATCATCACTTGTAAATGCAATTCTTAAAGAAAAAGCGTTCCATTGTTTCTAATGTACAAGGTACGACGCGTGATGCGGTTGATACACCATTTGTTTATGAAGGAAAAGCCATATGTTATCGTTGATACAGCAGGTATTCGTAAGCGTGGTAAAGTATATGAATCAGTTGAAAAAGTATTCTAGTATTAAGAGCGATGACAGCGATTGAACGTTGTGATGTTGCTTTATTTGTTATTGATGGGGAAAGCAGGTATCCGTGAACAAGATAAAGCACGTTGCAGGGGATATGCATGTGAAGCAGTAAACCAATCGTTATTGTTGTCAATAAGTGGGATGCAGTTGAGAAGGACGATAAGACAATGAATGCGTTTTATCGAACGTATTCGGATTGAATTTGCGTATCTAAGTTATGCGCCTATTGTATTTGTAAGTGCTCTGACACATCAAAGAGTAGATACAATTATTCCAGTCGTTGATCAAGTATATGAAAATTCTTGCCGTCGTATCGCGACAAATATCCTCAATGAGGTAATTACAGATACACAGATTACAACACCAGCTCCAGCTCGTAATGGAAAACGTTTCCGTGTATACTACGGTACACAGGTATCAATTCAACCACCAACATTTGTACTTTCCTGTAATGATCCACGACTCATGCACTTTACGTATGAACGTTTCTTAGAGAACTCATTACGTCAAGCATTTGATTTTAGTGGTACACCAATTCGTATTGTTGTTAGAAAGAAGGTATCCGAATGAAAAATATGTGTATCTAGGAACAGGTAGCTGGGGTACAGCTCTAGCTCAGGTTTTAGCTGATAATCAAACAAGAAGTAATCATGTGGGGTATTGATCCACGTGAAGTTGAAGATATCGAAGTGAAATCATCATAATACAAAGTTTTTTGAAACAGAAATCAACCATAACATTCATGCAAGTACAGATTTATCTGTTGTAGCAGATGCGGATGTAGTGTTAGCTGCAGTTCCACAATGGCACTCGAAGAAGTACTTACAAAAGCTAGTCAACATCTAACAAAGCCAGCGATTATAATCAATGTAGCGAAAAGGATTTCATCCTGTTACACATGAACGCTTGAGTGTTGTGATTTCTAAGATTGTACCCACACAGAAAAGTGTGATGCTATCGTATCCTTGATTGGTCCCATCCCATGCTGAAGAAGTTATTCTACGTTTGATGACTTCTGTTAAATGCGGTAAGCGATAATGAAGAAGCAGCTAAGACAGTACAGCACTTATTTTCCAACCAATATTTCCGTGTATACCGTAACTGCGGATGTGATTGGTGCAGAAATTGGTGTTGCGATTAAGAATGTCATGGCGATTGCTAGTGGTATCTTAGAAGGTAGTGGACAGGGTGATAATGCAAGAGCAGGTCTTATGACACGTGGTCTTGCGGAAATGACTCGTTATGGTGTTGCCTTTAGGTGGTAAAACAAGAAACATATCTTGGACTTGATGGAGTAGGCGACTTGATTGTTACATGTACATCACGTCATTCCTGTAACTTTATGGCTGGATATCAGATTGGTTTAGATCAGGGTGCGAAAGAAGTTCTGGGAAGAAAAATAAAAGACTGTAGAAGGTGTATTTGCATGTAAAGTTGTTTATGAAGAAGCGAAGAAACGTAACATTTCAATGCCTATCACAAAATGAAGTATATGCAGTACTTTATGAAGGAAAAGTACCATTAGATGCAATGAAAGATCTAATGGCAAGAGATTTAAAGGCAGAATAGTATATTGGACATCTATATGATGTCCTTATTTATTATCAAAAATCATACAAAATGAAAAATACACCGTTTTTATTTGTTATCATTTCTTATTTGAGGTGATTAATATAAGTAGTAAAATTGTGATATTTCTGATTTATATTTATAATTATGATGGAACTTGTGGGGTATAAGTGATTAGGAGGTCATGTTTAATGCTTAACTTTAAAAAGATACTTTTATGAGTATTTTTGGGCTTTGTTGATGATTACTACTTTAGTTGGCTGTAATCCAACTGACAGTAAGAATGCAAATAAGCAAGCAGCAGATGAAGAAAAGATTGATAAGGTTCTTCAAGGCTTTTGAAAGAATGAAGACAGGTGAAATACATATCGTTAATACAGAAGACGGTAAACATTCTACTCCATTGCCAGGTGAACCAGCTTCGTATCACAAATGAAAAAAGAAATTTACGGGTACATTTTTACCCTAAGACAAGATCTTATTTTTAGGTAAATTTAAGAATGAAGCTGAGTGTTGTTTATGATTATTATTATAGAAGATGGTGAGTTATATTACAAATTAGAAACTCAATCGCAAATGGAAACGCAAGAAATACGATACAGATAAAACAAGAAAGACCAGTTGGAATCCAGCGTGATGCAATTTCATATTTCAGAACAATAAAAGATCAATTTACAATTACAGAAGATAAAGAAACTATCACAATACATTATCAAAATTCTGATATAGATTTCTTGAGTCAAAAATTCGACTTTATTTGCTACATCAGCAAATAATCGCTTTCATTTTTTTCCCTGATGATAAAAAGTGCAGAATTAAACATTGACTTAACAGTATCGAAAAAGACTGTACACCATTATCAGTTACGTTTACATGTTCTAGACGTTCATATTCATCTTCAAAGGAGAAAATGGTTAGTCAAGTGACGTATTCTAATATTAACTCTGGAATTCTATGAAGCTCGTAGTGGAGTTGAAAATGCAATTTCGGATGAGGGGAACTAAAATGAAACATATAAGAACTATCTTTTTGACATTCCTTACGGTTGTTTTAGCTGTTACTGTTTCTGCTTGTCGAAAAACCAGAGGACTCTGCAGCAGAAACATCTACAGAACATGTGGCTGAAGATGTTATGAATTTTGCAACAATTCTTCATGATGCAAAAAGTTTAAAATATGAGAGTTCTTATTATACTAAGAACCTGCAAAAATTCAGACAAACAAGACAGTATGGTTTTGCAGTGTTTGGTAGACAAGGGGAAATTATATTTGAACCACAAACATATTATGAGCAATTCTATCGTCACTTTGCTGATTATGATGAAAGTAAAGGTTATAAGGATAGCATTGATGAAAAAGCCTTCTTAGGGTTACGGAACCGGCCTATTATCTGATATAGACTGTTTTACTATTCTCCTAGCAAAGGGGTTAGCTACGCCAGTTATATCAATGATAGAAGGGATTTGGGATGGCAAAATATAAACAGCTGGAAAAAGTCCTTGGAAGGTATTTATGAAGAGAAAGATCCGGAGGTAGGACATAGTGATGAATTCTATAAGTTATGTAAAAACATTTGCGGATCAGTTTACAAGGACAGAAGATGAACAATTTGTATTTCTAGACTTTAAAGGAGACGCAACAGATAACTATGATGTTGTCTCTGCATTTAGATCGACGTTCTTAGATAGTGGACTTTTTGAATCTGAAAAAGATAGTATAACATCTATCGATTTACAAATTCATCTTGTACTTGAAAAGATGGGAAATGGAGAGTTTAAACTCGTTCCTAGTGAAGTAAATATTTCAATTGACACACAATATGACAACAAGGAAACAAAAACAAAATGTCTACTGAGGATAATTTCCAGCTATATATCAGTGGTATTAACCAAGTCAACGAGATTGTTGCACCAGACCCTGTAAAACAGCTTATGGCAGAGGGAAAGTAGTATACAGTGGCGAATGATAGATGTATTTCTATTATTCGCTTTTTATTTATAAAAAGAACCTATATCGCTATAGATTCTTATTGTTTATTTTGCATCCTTTGCGGCAGTAGCGTCCGGATCATAATAACCAGCATCTGTACAGATGGTATCTGATTTCTTACCACTACTTGTCACAAAGTAACCACAAGCTTTGACTTTTCCTTTGAAATATTCTGGTGAACCTGCATACATGTTCGTCTTACTTGTTACTGAAGTGATATAGACATCATCCTGATATAAATCTGCATAGAATTTACCGTTTGCAGATGTTTGTAGGAAACTGTTGTATGCAAGGCAAGCACCAGATTTAGAAATGTTGTTATAGTTATCTTTGAGAGATATATTACGGCTACCAGAACATGTATCTTGAGTCAGCCAATTAATATACACAATTCCATTTGAAATAGAAGCGTTAAGTCCTGCTAAATAACTGCTATTGTTACGATAAGAACTTGCGTATTGTGTTGGTGTGTAATTTAAACCGCTTGATGATACTTGCGAAGTTATTGTCTTACCGCCATAACTTGGAACCATCATTTGCAACGTGTGGATATGTACCATAAAGGTAAGTTACATCTTGTACATCACTTGGTTGAGATACACCTCCAATTGTATCTGAGAGATATAGGATTCAATGTCTAGCATGTGACGATTGATTTGCCCGGTGTATTCAGGTCTCGCCAAGTAGGGAAGTATGTCATCTCACCATCAATTGCTTGATCAAATCCATACCATACTGCATTGGTATATTGAGATGTACTCGCAATCATCCATTTATCTTTTGCGGCACCACTTGGAATTCCGTATTGCAAACCATCAGTTGCCCCTGAAGTCGGTTGTGCCAGTCTTTGCACAGACTGGATAACCACTCTGTAATATTTGCATATGGTTATAATACTTGTTTTGATTAACATTATTTTCCATCAATTGGTCTACGAGGTAGGCACTACCGGACGAAAGTGCACGAATATTCTGATTCTGCGGCTCATATACATTACCGTCATCAGTTTGTATACGACGGATAGTATGTGGTTCGTTATAAATACCTAGATTCACTAACATTGCATGTGCAGCTGCCATCTCAGCTACAGAAGCAGTAAAGTCGTTGCCACCGATTGCGTAGGATAGGTGATAATTACCATATTTTACTTGCGAGAAGCCTATCTTCTTGAAGGTAATCTACAACTGCGTCAGAACCAATCTTGGCTGTAACTTTCTCTAACGTTTGATTGCAGGGGTATTTAAAGGAGTTTGCCATTGCATCTTTAATGTAACATCACCCTCATATTTTCCGTTATAGTTTACAAGAACACGTTGTTCTGCTGGATAGGTAATTGGTCTATCAATCAAGACTTCATCTAATGAAAAACCTAAATATTCAAATGCAAGAGCGTATTCTAATACAGGTTTAATACTAGAACCTGGTTGTTTGTATTGTTGTAGAGCACGGTTTAATGAGTCGTGATCCACCATCACCACCATAGTTTCTACCTCCACCAACACCAACGATTTCTCGCCGTTCTTGTTATTTAAAGTGATCATCGCTAACTGAACAAGGTCACTTTCAAAGTTGACAACTTCACCATTTTGAATTGCTTCGATTTCCGTTTGAATCGTTGGATCTAATGCGGTATAGATAGACATACCGGTTGATAATGGGTCAAGTCCTGTCATACGTTGTACTTCATCTACACTAAGGCATCTAAAATAAGATGCGAAACGGTGTTGCCTGATTGAAATTAGATTTACCAACAAGCGTATCTTCGACTTTGATTGATTTGGCTAATGCGCATTCTTCACTTGTAATATAGCCATGGTACTGCATTAGATCTAATACGTTATTACGACGCTGTGTTGCGTAGTCTAGATAGTTATATGGGTTATAGGTATTTGGTAAAATTGATAATACCAGCAAGTAGTGCAGATTCCGCAAGTGTAAGTTGGTTTGCATTTTGCCATAGTAGTATTGAGCTGCTTTTTGTACACCACTGGATACGATCACCAAAAGTTTAATTTATTTACATATAACTCAAAGATTTCTCGCTTGCTGAGTTGCTTTTCTAATTGCATACTCAGAACAATCTGCTGTGCTTTGTAGGAAAGGGTAGCGGAGCGCTCTGTCATTGTTGTCGCCATCTTCGATGGAGAAGTAAGTATTGTAACTAACTGCATCGTAAAAAGTAGAACCACCTGTGTATTATGATGTAAAAACAGTTTCTAGTATGAGACTTTCGTAAAACGTGGTATATCAAATCCATTGTGTTCGAAGAAAACGTGAATCCTCAACAGATAAGAATGCATCAATTAAGGATTCCGGCATTTGTTCGTAAGGAATATTTTCACGATAGTAGGTACCGATTTTCCGTTAGTAGTGTACCGTTACCATCATAGATTTTTGAGGATTCTGTACTAATTAAATCATCTACGTTTAACGTTGGCATTCCTTTTTAACAGTTTATTAGCATAACGTACGGCATAGATGCCACCAACGACATAAATACTGACTACCAAAACCATAAATACAGTCAAAAATCTTCTGCCAACGTAATTTACGTATGTATTGTTTTTCGTAATTTTTTTCGCGCTGCTTTTTCATCCGGCTGTTCTACTTTTTCCGGATGATCAAAGTCAGGCAAAAATGACTTTTTCTTTGTGCCATAGAACCTCCATTTCTTAGCAGGTTTTAAAATATTGAACTGCAATACAACCAATACCAGTATGTACCGCAATTGCATTAGGTAATTCAATGACCTGAATCTTTGCGCTAGGGAAGCGCTCTGACATTGTATGGTATAGATTCATTGCCTCAGAAATATTTGCGACATGTGCAATTGTGATGAGTGTATTCTCATCTGGGTTATCTTTTGCAATTTCATCTACCGCTGTGCTAAGCGCTTTGCGGAAAGTTCGCACTTTTTGTTAGAGTATCAACTTTACCTGCAGTTTTTGTTGATTTGTAAAACTGGGATAATCTTTAAAAAGTTGTCCTAGTTTTTGCTGCAAGAGGTGTCATACGACCTCCGCGAATAAACTGTTCCAAAAGTCTCTGGGACAAGTAATGTATTTGTGGAGTTGATAATATTTTCAACTAAGATTTGAATTTCGAGATGAGACTTTCCTTCGTCATACCACTTCTTAATATTTGTAATCAGATAATCTTGTACAACCGCTGTAACATAAGTATCAATACAAATAATCTTAATATCAAACCATTCGCAATTGCGGTCATTGTGCTGATTGTGCCAGAAAGTCCATTACAAAATAGGTACGGCGATGATTAACTCAACACCTTGTTCCTTGAGACTCTCAAAACATTCTTCAATAATACCTGCAGATAGGTTTGGGGAAGTTGTCAGAACTTTTTCCTTCCTTCATCAAGCGAATACAGTCATTTCGATTCAATGTTTCCATGTCTTGATATGTTGTATCATCTACGCTGATTTGCAATGGAAGACTAATAATTCCTTGTTCTGCGTATTCGTGAATAGATTTTCCAGTACCACTATCTGTAACAAATGCAACTTTCATACTGATTGACCTCACTTTTTAAAAATGTATCATTTAATATTATATCGCAGTTTCGTCTCTTTTTAATTTTAATGACAACATTAACTTTTCCCTTAAGTTATTTCTTATTAGTATCGCCATAAGGTATAATAGTAATATGACTACACATCTATTTTGTACGTAGCTGCTACACATTACTGGATAGCACAATTCGTATTCCAGAGCTTGTTTCAACAGCGAAAAATATGGATATCAAAGTGTCGCTTTGACCGATCATCATGTGATGCATGGCATTGCGCGTTTTTCTGCATGAATGTAAGAAGAGGAATCCACCCGATAATTGGATTAGAAGTTGATGTTTTCTATCACGAACAGAAAGTTCCATTTTTGATTGCTTGCAAAAATAATAAAGGTTATACAAACTTGATAAAGCTATCCTCTATATTATGCGATGGGAGAGAGTATGCCACATATGAAGAACTGCTTCAATACTCTAGAACATAATTTCCTCATTGTCTATGGTGAAGGTGGATATTTTGACGCAGAACTCATCAGTGAAGACCGTACTGGAATCACACAGAAATTAGCACAGATGAAATCGGAATTACCTTCTTTTGATATTGCAATTTCATACGAAGAAACATCTTTATGGCGTTCCAAGAATGCTCTGTTAAAAGCGTTAGCAAATGCACAAGGAATTCATACAGTTGCTGTAAATAAAATCTATTATCTTGGACAAAAAGATTATGAAACATTAAAGGTACTTTCAGCCATCAAGCAGGGTACAACCTTGAAAGATAAGAATGTAACTCCAATTACAGGAAGATATTTTTTATCAATTCCTGAAATGGAAAAATCTATGATCGGATGACTTACAAAGAGCCGATGAAATCGCTAGTGAAATGTCTTTGTGATGGAAATCTAGAAAAAGACAGGGATACCTGTATATCCATTGAAAGATGGTATTACTGCAGAACAATACTTACCGCAATTATGTCTTGCGGGATTGAAAAACGTTTGAATGGTGTTTTAAAAACTAGTGTATGTCGAACGTTTAAAGCATGAATTGCAGGTCATTCATCAGATGGGCTTTGAAGACTATTTCCTTGTTGTCTATGACTTTATTCGTTATGGAAGACAAAAGGGAATTTATATTGGACCTGGAAGAGGTAGCGCTGCTGGTTCTTTGGTTGCGTATTGTTTGGGGATAACAATGGTAGACCCTTTACAATATAATCTATTATTTGAACGGTTTTTAAACGCTGAACGTGTATCGATGCCAGATATCGATACAGATATTCCGGATATCCATCGTCAAGAAATTATTGATTATGTATATCAAAAAGTATGGTGAACAACATATTGCCAACATCATTACATTTGATACTTTAGCAGCACGTGCTGTCTTACGTGATGTTGGTAAAAGCAATGGATATTTCGAAGCGTGAGATTGATATGATTGTTGGTTTGATTCCGCAGACACCAAAAATTACACTAGATAAAGCATATGAGCAAAAAGAAAAATTACGTGTATTACTCAATGCAAGTCCTCAATTAATGAACTATTTTAAATATGGCAAAGCAGATAGAAGGACTTCCAAAAATAAGAGTATTCATGCGGCTGGTATTGTCATGTCAGGAAAGCCGATCGAAGAAAATCATTCCAACAATACAAATGTCGGAAGGTATGAAAACAACGCAATTTGTTGGAAATTACTTAGAGGAAAGAGGTCTTATTAAGATGGATTTCTTGGGCTTAAGAATCTAACGACAATTGATGAAATTGTACAGATGATTCATAAGCATAATCCAGATTTTCATATTTTATCGATTCCGTTAAATGACGCAAGAACATATCGTTTGTTTGCACAAAGCAGATACAATTGGAGTTTTCCAGTTTGAATCGGATGGTATGCGTAATTTATTACGCAAGATGAAACCGAATTGTTTTTGAGGATATTATTGTGGCGTTAGCACTCTTTAGACCAGTGCCGAAAAGATCAGATCAATGTTTATTTGGAAGGTAGAAAGAATCCATCGTCGGTTGTATATCCATCGAAGGAATTAGAACCGATTCTCAAGGAAACCTATGGTGTTACAATCTATCAGGAACAAGTTATGTTGATGGCGCAGATTGCGGCGAAGTTTTCACTCGTTAAAGCGGATATTCTTCGTAAGGCTATTTCAAAAAGAACGAGGAAGAATTAGCTGGATTAAGACAAGAATATGTTCGTGGATGTAAAGAGAATGGCTATAGTGATCAAAATGGCGAGTGATCTCTTTGATTTAGCAGAAAAAGTTTGCCGGGTATGGATTTAATAAGTCACATGCGGTCGCGTATGGATTAGTTGCGTATCAATTGGCGTATCTAAAGGCAAACTATCCATTAGAGTTTTATACATCAATTCTAAATAGTGTGATTGGGGGATAGTACTAAGAGTGCAATCTATATTACAGAATGTAGAAGAAAGCATATCTCTATTGAAGCACCTGATGTAAATCGTTCTACAGATATTTATTATCACAATGGAAAGTCGATTATTTTACCGCTCTCTATTATCAAAGATGTTGGAACATTAGCGGCTAGAACAATCCTTGATGAACGTAACAAGAGTGGAAATTTTTTAGTGATTACTTTGACTTTGTCGCAAGAGTTGTGTTACGCAAAAATCAATCGAACCCAACTAGAACGTTTGATATCAGCAGGTGCACTTGATAATTTCGATTTAGGTAGAACTACAATGTTGAATACCTTAGATGATGCTATTAAGTATGCAAAGTTGATACAAGTACCTTTTGGCACACAATTATCTATCGATCCACAACTTGTTTCCAAACCGGTTGTGATTCGTATGAAAGATAGCCAAGAAGAACTCAGTGAAAATGAAAAGGCTGCGCTTGGATTTAATCTAGGTGAACAACCAATCGTTCATTTAAGACAAAAACTAGAATTACATATCCTCCGCTAGCGGAATTAAATAGTAATCGAGGTTTGTACCGTGGATTTGCGTATATTCAAAGTGCAAGACAAATTCGTACCCGTAAAAGGGGACTTAATGTGCTTCTTAAAACTGACTGATGAAACCGGTGAAAGTGATATGGCAGTCATGCCAAATCTCTATGCGCAATATAGTCAGTATCTAGTGAAGGGTGTATATATACAGTTTTATGCTAAAATTCAAGATGAAGCTTCTTTTTAGCAAAATCAAATAGAAATAGTAAGGCAGAAATAGTATGGCAAAAAAATTTTAATTGTAGATGATGAAGCAAATATCCGTGAAGTTGTGCGTGAGTATTGTGAAAATCAATGGTTTTGAAACAGAAGAAGCAGAGAATGGTCTGGTGGCAATCGAGAAAGTAAAGAATACACATTTTGATTGTGTAATCTTAGATGTGATGATGCCGGTGTTAGATGGTTTTTCTACTTGTAAAACAAATTAAGAATATTGACCAAGTTCCTGTAATTATGTTAAGCGCAAGACAAGAGGAATATGATAAGTTATTTGGTTTTGAATTAGGTGTAGATGATTATGTCACAAAACCTTTCTCACCTAAAGGAGTTGATTGCGCGCATTAAAGTTGTTTTTAGAGCGTGGTAAAAAGACGCAGACAAATTCTGATGTGATGAACTTTAAGGGATTACAGATTGATGTGCTTGGTAGAGTTGTAACTGTTGATGGGGAAAAGGCTCCATTAACACCAAAAGAAATTGATTTACTTCTTTTATCTAGCAACACATCCAAATGTTGCGCTCTACGTGAAACTTTATTAGTAGAAGTATGGAATTGTGATTATTTTAGTGATGATCGCATCGGTTGATACACATATCAAGATGCTAAGACATAACTTAGGCCCTTACCGTGATTTCATCACAACAGTTCGTGAATGGGGTATAAGTTTGAAGCTTGATACACATGGTATCCGCTTTCGTTTGTGGCTAGCGTTCTTTACGATGGGCCGTTGGCATTACGTTATTTATCGCTTTATTACAAACTGGCTGAATTCGTCCGTATTATCGTAATTCTAAGATTGCGGCAGTACGTACTGTCGCTGATCATATCCAACAAACATTAATTAAAAATAATGCAAGTGGAAATGGAGTGGAGTCTGCGATTCGTGAAGCGGTCAATAATAACGTTTGTATCGCTATCTATAATGACAGTGGGACAAAAATTTACAGTGCAGATAGTTTAGGTGCAGGTTGCGCCTTACAAGATCCCTAAGTCCGAAGAGATTCAGGGTCTTTTAGACCTTTCAACGATTGACAGTAAATTACAGAATGGCGAGCTCAGTATGAATATGACAAATGAGCGTACTGGACAGGGGAGATGATTATCTATGCACGTCATATCCGTGAAAACCTTGGTAATTATTATCTGTTTGTTAATACTGCACTTGAGCCTATTGATAGTGTTGTAAACGTTTTTCACACGACAATATGCACTCTATACGATGATTGTAATCGTCGTCGCTTCTATTGTAGCTTTGATGATTTCAGGTTTGGTAACCGATCCTATCATTCGTATGAAACAAGAAGCTGTGAAACTATCACAAGCGGACTATAGTGCGCATTTTGATGGTGGTTCTTTAACAGAATTGCAGCAACTTGCCAATAGTTTAAATACAGCAAATCGACAACTATCTAAAATTGATGAGTTAAGAAGAGATCTTTTTGGCAAATGTATCACATGATATTCGTACGCCAATGACGGACATTCGTGCATACGCAGAAATGATTCGAGATATCTCTGGTAATGACCCGGTTAAACGTGACAAACATTTAGGAGTCATTATTAAAGAGACGGATTATATGACAAGACTTATCAATGATATGAGTGAGCTTGCTAAGATGCAATCGAGGCAATTATGTACTCAATCGTAGGAATATGGATTTAGCAAATAAAATCCGTGAAATTATCGAGTTAAATCAAAAAGTCTATTACCCAAGGTGGACAGATTGTGGAGCTAAAGATTCCAGGAACACTTTATATCTATGCGGATGAAGTGAAGATAGGACAGGTTATTACAAACTTCTTAACCAATGCCTTAAAAACATACTTCCGCAGGACAACACATCACGATACAAGCTTATCGTAAGCCCTGATGAAGAAAACGATGCATTTTGAAAATACGTGATGATGGTGAAGCGAATCCCTGAAAGTGAACTACCATACGTATGGGATCGTTATCATAAAACATCGCGTTCTTTCTCACGGAATCAGTTAAATACAGGTTTAGGTTTAGCGATTGTCAAAAGCAATCTTAGATGCACATGATGCACAGTATGGTGTTACGAGTATTGTTGGAAAGGGTTCAACATTCTGGTTTGAACTAAAGGGAAACACATGAAGCTTGATTATTTAGGTGGAACAGAATTTCTTATCAATCAAGGGGGACGAATTCTACCGTATGAACTCTGATACAGAGCTACTTGGTCGATTTCTGCGTATCAAACACCAACATCGCTTTCTTGAGATTGGTTGTAATACAGGTGCTATCTTACTGTATGCATCATTACGAAAACCGAAAGAACTGGTAGGGGTAGATTTGTTTTCGGAAGTATTTGAACTAACAAGACAAAATTTAGAACGTTATCAAGTAGATGCTCAATTACATGCATGCAGGATTCAAGATTATAAAGATAAGCCCTTTGATATCATTGCATGTAATCCACCATACTTTTCTACAACCAATCAAAACTTGATGAATGTAAATCAGTATAAAAAGAGCAGGTCGGCATGAAGAAAAATTTACCACTTAGCGAACTATTTATCAGCGGTGAAACGTTTGTTAAAAGTCAAACGGTTCATTCTATCTTGTACATCGTGCAAGTAGATATAATGAGTTATATCAATATGCTAGTAGAGTGGGTATGTTACCGGTAAAGGTGACGTTTGCTTATGACCATGTTGGTGGAGTTGCGAAAACTGTGTTAATTGAATTTCAGTTTGCAACAGAACATGAATGCATGATTGAAGCGCCAGTTTATTTGGATGATCGTAGTACATTTCGACAATTGAATAAGACATGATAAAATCCACCTTTTGGTGGATTTGTTGTTTATGATTATTATGGTGCTACGGTTGGAACAGGTGTTGGGGTAGCGTTAGGATCATCAACTGGTGTAGGTGTTGGAGTAGGAGTCACCTCTGGTGTTGGAGTTAGCTCTATTGTTGGTTCTGGTGTTGATTCTGGAGTAGTTTCTGGTGTTGGAGTAGGTGTTGCTTGTGGATTGTCATTGAATGTTCCCTCGGCGTTGTATTTGTTTCTGTTGCTGGCGCTGTGGATTTTAGTGTGTAGCATACAACTTCAGCTGGACTTAAGAAAACGCATATCGACACCGATTGTTCCGACTCCATTTGTGATATCGAGCATAAATGAATTTTGAAATTAAGTGTTTTCCACGCAGATAATTGACTGCCTTTTTCAGGTGCATAGTAGGCTCCTAAGAGGTAATATGCTTGACCACCCTAAAGAATGACCAGCTAAGAAGTAATCTGTTGTATCAAGAGGTACTAGTGATGCAGTGTCTGGGGTATGACATACTGTAATGACATAGTTATCACTGCTTACATTAGCGTAAGCTGTATTTACATCTGGAGTACTGTTTAATTCATTTTCAAGTCCGACTAATGTAATAAAAACCAGATGAACCGTTATGAACCGATACAGAACTGTTAGAGATCACTCAAAGTTTGCAGTTTGTAAGATAGATAATACATGTGATTTGATATCTGCAGATGCATGAGTCTTGATCACCCAATACCGCAAACTTACCGAGTGGGGCTTTGATGGAAGATAGAGCAGTTGCGATTTCACCATCAGAGTCTGTTGAGATTGTTGCGTTAGGTGCATAGATATCTCCTCAAAACACCACCGCATCAGGAGCAATTCGATTGATGGTATCCACTAACTTTTGCAAACGACTTTGATTGATGTGATTGCCATAGTAAATATCAGAGACATATAAGATTTTGGTGTTATTTAGATCTTGGTGGAATCTTATCCGATGTTAGTGTCTGGTAACGCACTGTAAATTTACTTGGTGAAAGTAAGAATGCGTCGACCAATAGATATAGAATCAAACCGAATATAATACCCAAAATCAGTAATATCTTTTGTATTTGTTTCATGAGTTTTCCTCGCGTGTATTATCATACCACATCTATGTGATACAATAAGCACACGAGGGAAGAAAATGTTAACAAGTAAAGGTTATATCATACAATTAGAAACTTTAATGCAACAAAAACAAGCAATGCCAGGTGCCAAAGAGCTGATTCAGTCATTGCAAATGGAGAATATTAGTTATCTGATTTTAACAGAGCGTTCATCTGTAACGGTTGATGAAATCATAAATCAGTTAGAACATTGTGGCATTCATGGTATTAGAAAAGAGAATATCTATACTTCGACAATGGCTGCAGTAGAGTATATTGTTGCACATGATAAGAAGGCAATCGATGTAGATTACATCGGTGGTAAAGGTATTCGCCAGGTACTAACTGATACAGGGTTTCATATTACGCACCATCATCCACAATATTTCTTTGTGGGAATGGATAGTAGTTTATCTTATGATGAATATCAGGATGTCTTTACATGTTAAGAAAAAGGTAGCCAACTTGTGTCTGTTGATCATCGTCGTATTCAAATGGTTGATCAAGTTGAGAAGATTGGCAATGGAACGATTGTACGTATGCTAGAGTATGCGGCTGGTGTAAAAGCAATGAATTTTGGTTGTGGTACAAAGATATTACTGAAGTCCGCAAGCAGTCATCTACCGTATTCCTTAAGTGAAACAATCATGATTGGTAATCGCTTTAAAAAAGATATTGTCCCAGCACTACAGTTAGGAATGTTAACATTCTATGTCGCAGGAAGCGAAGAAATGATGAAACAAGGTATAAATGATGAATTACATCCAGACTATATTCTGGATGATTTAACGGGATTATTACGATAATCGTCTATTGAGGAGAGCGATATGAAGATTTTGGTTCCAATTGAAAATGATATGATTTATCAACACTTTGGTCATACACCTGCATTGCGTTTGTATGATGTCGAAGGTAATACAGTTCTTCATACCAAGGATTATGTACCAAATGGACATGGACATGTAATAATGTGTCAGATAGCGTTAGAGCTAGGTGCAAATGTAGTGATTGCAGGGGGATTTGGGTTACCAGTTCAACAAACTCTATCTTCCAACGGCATTCAAATATATGGTGGCGTTAGCAGTAGAGCGAGATGATGCAGTACTTGCCTATCTTGAAGGTACTCTTACCTATAACCCTCAGATATTGCAAAAGCATCATTGTGGTTGTCATCATTAAGCATTGAAAAAAATGGATGATGATTGTTAATATATTGGTAATGCAGTGATAAAGAATAGTAGTGAGCGATTCATTTCCAGAAAGCCGTGGGTTGATGGGACACGGTATGATGATCTACATGAACTCACCTTTTGAGCAAACGTATCTTCTGCGTTAAAGAAGATTTGAAGTGTATGATTGATTTACAATCATAAACTAAGGTGGTATCATGTATATAACGTCCTTAGAGTGGGACGTTTTTATTTTTGAGAAGGAGATTGATTATGGCATTTGATCACAAGAAGATTGAAGCAAAGTGGCAACAGTATTGGGATGAACATCAAACATTTAAAACAGATGGTTATGATTTTTTCTAAAACCTAAGTATTATGCGTTAGATATGTTCCCATATCCATCTGGTTCTAGTTTGCATGCAGGTCATCCAGAAGGATATACAGCAACGGATGTAATTTGTCGTATGAAGCGTATGCAGGGTTTTAATGTATTACATCCAATGGGTTTTGATGCATTTGGCTTACCGGCAGAACAGTATGCAATCAAGACTGGTAATAACCCGCTACATTTACAGAGAAGAATATTGAGACTTTCAAGAAACAATTACGTGCATTTGGTTTTAGTTATGATTGGAATCGTGAGATTTCTACTGCTGATCCTTCTTTCTATCATTGGACACAATGGATTTTCAAACGTCTTTTGAAGATGGCCTAGCAAAGTGTGTTGATATGCTAGATAAACTGGTGTGAAGAGTTGGGTACAGTATTATCAAATGACGAAGTCATTGATGGTAAGAGTGAACGATGGAGGATATCCTGTTGTTCGTAAGAATATGCGTCAATGGGTTATCGATATTCCAGCATACGCTGAAAAACTATTGGAAGGTCTTGAGACCATCGATTGGCCAGAGTCCACAAAGGAAATTCAACGCAACTGGATTGGTAAGTCAATCGGTGCCCAAGTAACTTTTTAAGGTTGATGGTCATGACGATAGTTTTGTAGTATTTACAACTCGTTGTGATACATTGTTTGGCGCTACATACTGTGTACTCGCTCCAGAACATGTTCTTAGTTGACAAGATTGTAAGTAGCGAGCAAAAAAAGATGCAGTAGAAGCATATCGTAAAGAATGTGCAACAAAAATCTGATTTGGAACGTACAGAACTAAATAAAGATAAGACAGGTGTATTCACTGGTGCATATGCGATTAATCCCAGTAAATGGCAAGAAGATTCCAATCTGGATTTCTGACTATGTACTAGCAAGCTATGGAACAGGTGCGATTATGGCTGTGCCTGCCCATGATGAACGTGACTACGCTTTTGCGAAAAAGTTTGGTATGGAGATCATTCCTGTACTAGCTGGTGGTGATGTAACGCAAGAAGCTTGGACACAAGATGGTTTACACATTAACTCTGAATGGCTTGATGGTTTAAATAAACAGGAAGCTATTGATAAGATGATTGAATGGTTAGAATCTAATCATATCGGTCAAAAGAAGATTAACTATAAGATTCGTGAATGGATCTTTGCTCGTCAAAGATATTGGGGTGAGCCAATTCCTGTAGTTCATCTTGAAGATGATCGCTACGTGGCAATTAGTGATGAAGAGTTACCACTTGTACTTCCAGTACTAGATGACTATAAACCAAGTAAGGGTGGACAATCCCCACTTGCGAAAGATGAAGAATGGGTGAATGTAACTATAGATGGCATCAAGGGTAAGCGTGAAACAAGTACAATGCCTGGTTCTGCTGGAAGTAGTTGGTACTTCTTGCGTTATATCGATCCAAAGAATGATAAGGCGATTGCCGATCCAGAACTACTGAAACACTGGATGCCAGTTGACCTTTATGTTGGTGGACCAGAACACGCTGTAGGACACTTGTTGTACTCTCGTATGTGGAATCGTTATCTCTATGATAAAGGTATCGTTTCTACGAAAGAACCATTCCAGAAGTTGGTTCACCAAGGTATGATCCTAGGTGCAAATGGTATTAAGATGGGTAAGCGTTATCCAGAGTTTGCGATTGATCCAAATGTATTAATTGAACAATATGGTGCAGATACTGTACGTCTATACGAAATGTTTATGGGACCATTAGAAGCCAGCAAGCCATGGAGTGAGCAGGGTGTAGATGGTGCGCACAAGTGGCTAGAGCGTGTTCACCGTTTGATTGTGGAGTCTAATAAACTAAGTGATACAAATGATGGTTCCTTGGATGAGGTATATCATGCGACTGTCAAGAAGGTCACAAGTGATATCGAAAGCTTGAATCTCAATACAGCAATTTCACAGATGATGATTTTCATCAATGAATGTTATAAGGCTGAAACTCTCTACAAGCCATATATGGAAGGCTTTGTACAAATGTTTGCATGTTATGCACCACACTTAGGTGAAGAATTATGGCAATTCTTAGGTCATGATACTACTCTGACATTTGAAGCTTTGGCCCAACGTACGATGAAAGTAAACTTGTAAAGAATCAAGTTGAAATGGTTGTACAGGTCAACGGTAAGGTTCGTGGTAAATTCATGGCAAATATCGACGAAGATAAGAAGGTTGTAGAAGAGATGGCACTTGCTTTACCATCTGTACAAGCACAGATGGAAGGAAAGACAGTACGTAAACTCATTATTGTGCCAAATCGTATTGTAAATATTGTTGTTGATAAAAAAACTACCTTTGGGTAGTTTTTATTTAACGTTGTAGGTGACATCAGATTAATATTGTTGAATAGTAGATTGTTTGATATAATCCAAAAATAAATTATGGATGATTTCAAGGTAAATATACAGGGAGGTTAGATTTACTATGAGTGATTTGAATCAAGCAGTTGATTTTATTAAAGAAATAGAGAAATTAAAAGACAGTAACAAGATTTAACAGAACCCTTGATGGAAGATTTGAAAAATAGTGCTGAGCATTCTTGGCAATGTGCGATAGCTTCGATGGTTCTTCAAGACTTTTATCCTGAAAAGTTAAATATAGAGAATGTGATCTCTATGTTACTGATTCATGATTTGGGTGAGATTTATGCTGGTGATACTTGGGTTTTTGATGATAAAAATAAAGTTCACTCTCATGATAGAGAACTTGAATCGATTAATAAAACAATGAGCATTCTTCCAGAAGAAAAATATTTAAATATGAAAATGCCTGGTTGGAATTTGAAACAGGGCAGAGTTTTGAAGCAAGATATGCGAGAGTAATAGACGCACTTGTACCACTTTATCAATCATTTAGAAGTATCAGAACCAAATTATAATCCAGATAATATTAGTTCTGATATGGTATTAGAAAAGAAAAATTTATAAAAGATGAATCTGAAGAATTATGGAAACTGACTGAAGAGTTGGTTAAGGAAAGTGTCAAAAAGGTTTATATTTATAACTACAATTGTTTTCTAGTAAAATATAGATTCCATTTTCAAAGAATAGAAATTAAAGTGGAAGTAAATTATTCAAAAATAGCATTATCAAGGATTGATTAAAACTACCTTTGGGTAGTTTTTATTTACCATTATGGGTAACATCAGATTGATATGGTTAGATAGGGGATTATTTGATATAATGCAAAAGGTAAAAAAATATGGAAGAATTCAAGGTAACGATAGAAAAATTTGATGGTCCACTTGATTTAATGTTACATCTGATCAAAAGAGAAACAAATGGATTTGATGGACTTAGATATGAATGAGTTAACTGACCAATACATCGCGTACTTAAACTCTATGCAACAATTGCATTTAGAGATTGCTGGCGAATATTTGGCGGAACTTGCGACTTTAATCGAATATAAGTCTAAGAAAATGATTCCTGGTAATAAGGAAGAGTTACAAGATGCGTATGAAGAAGATCCAAAAAGAACGCTTGGTTCGTCGCTTGTTGGAATATCAACAATATAAAAGAAATCAGTGAGAGTTTTAAATGTCTTGTTTGAAGAACGTCAAATGATGATGGGTAGACCTCTTAGTACGGAAGTTGATCAATGGATGAGACATTCTGATGAAGAGTTAAAGGTCGAAGGAAATCCATACGATCTAATGAAGGCGATGAAGCGTATCTTAATGCGTATGCAGTTGTCCAAACCGATAGAAGCACGTTATACAGTCAAAGAGATTTCAATGGAAGATCGTCAGATTGAAGTACGTGCAAAAATTAGATCATTTACCTGAAACCTTCCGCTTTTGAGGCATTATTAGACGATGTTCATGAACCGCAGATGTTTTATTGCGACATTTTTTTAGCTGTATTAGATCTTGCTCGTCAACATAAGTTATTCTTTACGGTTGATGAACAAGAAGTAATTTGGTTTAGAAGAGGAGAGATGGTGAATGAGTGAAATGGAAAAATCAGACAATCGTAGAAGATAACGCTGCTGTATTGGATGAAGAATTTGATGAAACAACTTCATCATCAGAAGAACAACAACCAGATCCAAAGGAACGTATGCTTTGCGATATTAGAAGGACTATTATTCCTTTGTGGGGATGATGGCTTTATCCATTGAGCAAGCTGCCGCATCCATGGATGCGACAGAAGAATATGTGGCAGAATTGTTTGATGAGCTACAGAAATATTACCTACAAGAAAGTCGTGGTATTGAGATTGCTCGCTTTGGAGAAAAATATCGTTTCTTATCCAAGGCATCTATTCATGATGCTGCTAAAAAAATTATTCCAAACTTCTACCGAAGCCAAACTTTCCAATGCGGCTTTAGAGACACTGGCAATCATCGCATACAAAACAACCAATCACACGTGTTGGAAATTGAAGAAATTCGTGGTGTTGGCGCAGATGTAATGTTACGTAAGTTAGTAGCTAGAGGCTTAATTCAAGAAGATGGTCGTAGTGAAGCGGCAGGAAGACCAATTCTATATTCTGTAACAGATGAATTCTTAGATTCCTTTTAAACTATTGAGTTTAGATGAATTACCAGAGCTTCCACAATTTGGTACAGAAGATGCAGATAATGGGGAATTATTCCATTCTTAATGGAGAAGAGGATTAGATTCATGTTGAAGAAATTAATCGTTGTAATAACGTTTTGTTTCCTAGTAGGTTGTACTACTCGTCATAACACTTCTGTGAACCATGATACAAATCGTGTATTAGACGCAGGAAAAGTCAGCTTCCCAATTACTACGAAAAATTAAAACCTATCAGATTCCATGGAACAAGTAAGTGATAAGGTTATGGATAGTGTCTTTATGCAAGGTGAAGATTTAACAGATGATAAGGTTGCTTATCTTGCCAGCGATAAAGGAAACTCGAATACAATAGCTGTTTTTGTGGCAGATGAAGATACAAGTGTTGATGTACTTCGTCAGCACTTCATTGACATATTTAGATTCACAAAAAGTAACGATTGAAAATAATTATCCAACCGAAGTATTTAAGATATCAAATGCAGTTTTTGGAGGATAATGGTAGAGTTATTGATGCTAGTTGTGACTGATAACATTGAGGATGCACGCAAGTATGTAAATGACATACTTGAAAAATAAATCAGGCAGTTGTTTCTAATGAAAAAGGAGAGAGGCTATGATTGAAAGATATTCCGACAGGTAATGCGTGATGTATGGAGTGAAGAAGCAAAATTCCGTGCTTGGTTAGATGTAGAAATTCTCATTGATGAAGCTTGGTCAAAAGCTAGGTGAAATTCCGGCTGAGGATGTAGAAAAAGATTCGTGCAAAATGCAAAAATTTGATGTAAACCGTATTCTAGAAATTGAACAGGAAACAAGACATGACGTAGTCGCATTTTACAAGATGTGTATCTGAAAGTCTTGGTGAAGAAAAAAAGTGGATTCACTATGGTGTAACTTCCACTGATGTGGTAGATACTGCAAATGGTATTCGCTTCAAGAATGCCAATAAGATTTTACATGAGGATATTCATACATTCATGGATATTCTTAAGACAAATGCTCTGAAATACAAAGATACTGTTATGATGGGTAGAACGCATGGTGTACATGCGGAAATCACAACTTTCGGCCTAGTATTTGCGCTTTGGTATGAAGAGATGAAACGGAATCTAGAACGCTTTGAACTAGCATGTAAGGATGTTGAAGCAGGTAAGATTTCTGGGGCAGTCGGAACATTCGCAAATATTCCGCCATTCGTACAAGATTATGTATGTGAAAAGTTAGGTATCCAAAGTGCTGCGATTTCTACACAGGTATTACAACGTGATCGACATGCTCATTACTTTGCAATCTTGGGCTTGATTGCCTCATCCTTAGAACAGATGGCAACGGAAATCCGTCACTTACAGAGAACAGAAGTTCGCGAAGCAGAAGAACATTTCAATAAAGGACAAAAAGGGTTCTAGTGCAATGCCACATAAACGTAACCCTAATTGGTTCAAGAGAATATTTGTGGTGCCGCAAAGAGTAATGCGTGGATATATGCTAGCAGCATATGAAGATATTCCACTATGGCATGAAAGAGATATTTCTCACTCAGGTGTAGAGCGTATTATCTGTGCTGATGGAACAGAACTATTGGATTACATGTTGAACCGTTTTGGACTGGATTCTAAAGGATCTAACAGTGTTCCCAGAAAATATGAAGAAGAATATCTGGCTAACCAATGGCGTTATCTTCTCTCAACGTTTTATGTTAAAAACTCATTGAAAAAGGTTGGTCACGTGAAAAGGCATATGATACGGTACAACCTCAGGCAATTAAAGCGTGGGAAAAATAATCTCAATTTCAAAGAGTTGATGTTAGCAAATTCTGATGTAACAAATACTCTAACATTAGAAGAAATTGAGGATTGTTTCGACCAATGTACCATGTACGTAACGTTGATACAATCTATAAACGTGTTGGAATTCTTTAAAAATTACAAGATTAGAATGAAGACTGTATGGATGAATGCTTAAGTAAAATTAGTCGGGGGTTTTATTAAACTCTGCTCTAAAAATCAGTAATGGGTTTTGGATAGTAAAAAAAGGATGACTATAGAGTGCTAGTAGTGGCATTCTGATGTAGTCATCCTTTTGAGTATGCAAGTGATCGTTAGTATCAGTTTATTGATCGTTAATTAATGTATCAGAGAGATGTTTTGGTATATGTACCTCGTTTCCTGTGCTCTCTTTTCTTGGAATACAGACATGTAGTCAAGCAATAGAATAGTTTGTCGTTTAGGCAGTATAGTGCACGTGCACGAAAACGTTCTAGGTTTGTATATCCATTGGATACCTCGATCAGTAATCGAAGTTTCTGATTGATGTTTTCAGCCAAATGCATTGGATTGTCGTCTCATCATCATAAGGCCTTCTAAAAGCTATTGATAATTTCTGGTTTCCAGTGTTTCAGTAGAGATATGAATTCCTTTATAACAGTCTAAGTCAGAGTGTTCAAATAGTTCTATCAGATAGTCAAGATGTCACCAGCTTCTTCAAATGAGCAGTGTTTATTGAAGTCTCTATATAGTTCCTTTAATTCATACGCAAGCTTTAAATCAGGACTTATCTCCAACAACATGTTGTAAAGGTCCCTGTAATTCATCTTCTGACGAAATTTTGAGTTGTATCTTGGCTCGTTATCGAGGTCGAATGAATCAGTTTCTAATAACTTATGCCGGGTCTTCAACAAATAGTAACTGGGACTATCATAAACACACTGTTTCATGATTCCAACGCGTATGCGCGTAAAGCACTCTGTAAGGTGTTTGATAACATGGAAAGGGTCTACTGCTATTTCGCAATGTCTTAGGTACTTTTTGACACATCTCTATAAGGTTCCCACATATCAATCGTCACATACTTTACCTTGTCTCTCTCCGATTGTGGAATCATTTCAAAATGTTTCGATAGTGTTACTTTCGAACGATTTGGAAGTATCTCGTTTAATGTCCTGTTATTGTTGTCTACGAATACACACAAGTATGAACCACCATATTTCGCCATGGAAGAAGATATCTCATCGATACCTAGGTTCTCAGGAAGTGTTAATCTAGGTGCACGGATGAAACTATCTGCATATACTTGTATAATTGTATTGGATACGTGGTATTTATGTGCAATATCCTTGTAAGTCATACGAATGTTGTGTAGATCCACGGCAATCGCATTGAGTACTGCGTATGACTGATGAAAGTTCTCTGGGCCAAATGGACTTGGCTCAGAGAAGGACTTCCCACATTCTTTACAGACATAGCGTCTTCTTGTCCAATCAATGATGGATGGGATCCCCGCAACGTCAAGGTGGTTATAACTGTACGAAGAATAATCCTTTACTTTGTATGACCTCCACAACAGGGACAGGTAGGGTGAGTATCATTCAGTTTTATTAAGATGTGTAATTTGTCAGATGATTTATGTATCGATCGAAAAAAATCATATCGTCACTAACATTGAGTGTGGATATGATAAAATCATTTATAGCTATATGGCGCCTCCTATGTTTAATTTCAATCACTTGCAAGACTGAATTTTTAGCATAGGAGTTTTTATTATGAACAGCGTACCCGTGAGATTTTATAGGGTATCCCTGAGTTGTAGAGGTCAAAATTTGACCCCAAGTTATTTTACAGGGTCGCCCTGACCCCTGACTGATTTTATAGTGCCGGATGAATTTCCATGCAGTTTTTATTTATGAAAATAACAACAAAATGTAAAAATATTTAAGTTATTTTTAATGTAGTTGCATTAGCATTGACAAAGGTTTTTTAGACACCGTAAAATATCTGCATTATGGTTTAAAAAGTTGAAAAATCATATGTTGAGAATAACAAAAACGGAGGACACTAAGTCAATGAAAAATATCTTAAATCATTACGTCTAGGATTGACAATTTCAACTGCTTTGGTGCTTGTAGGGTAACCAAGTGGCTTATGCAGAAGAAACGAATACAGCAACAACACAAGCTAGTCCAGCTGCTACTTCAGAATCAACTCACAACTACTGCTCCAACAACTCCAACAGCTACTCCAACAGCACCTGTAACAGGTACACAATCTTTACCTAGTGCTATCTCAACACCATCTTCAACTTCAGTTTCAACTCATAGGTTCTGGCATAGCTGCAGTAGACAATATTGTCGATATTGGTGGTTATGTTAACGTCGAAGGTTTACCAGCAACACTTAGTGAAGATGGTACTGGCGTTACATATAGTTTTACAGTCGCTTATCAAAGATTGCATACAAGTGATGAGGGACAAACAGTAAGTGATGTACTCATTCGTATACCAAACATTGATAATGCGGTTGTGAAGTTTACATTAATTGGTACAAAGAGATGCGAGTGGTAATCCGGTAGATGTTAATGTACCGATGTCAATTGTTGACTATTATGAAGCGGATTATTCAGGTGGAGATGATTATGGTATTCCAACAGCTGAAGAATTAGCAGCTGGCAAAAAGCATATACATTATCAGGCAATGACTATCTTCAAGACGCTGAAATAGTGAAGTCTTATAACTTGTATACAACGCAAAAATAATAGCCAGGCAGTTTTAGTACAAGTTACTATACCAATGGATCAAGCGAAGAACATCAAGTATTTACCACTTGATGCTAGAGCTGAGTGGAAGGCAAGTGATGGAACTTCGACAGTTCGTGGATATGAATCTGGATGCCAATCATTGGAAGAATACATTAATCATACAGTTACAATGAATGGTGGCCCAGAAAATGTAGGTGGTTTTGTCTGATGTATCCTTAATTACTGATGAATATGTAAATGATGGTCATTTAATCAAATCAGTATCAAATCCAAATATTTATATCACACCAAATAATGGTGATTGGAGAACGATTCCAAATGATACAGATATCAACGCTTCTACTTTCTTTAACTATGTGGATATATTTACTTTAAGAAGATCATCTCCTGCAACTACATACTACGCACCAGTATCGGAGGATATGGCTGACCAGGATGTATCAATGGTACAGTTTGGTGATGTAGTTGTTGATTATGTTATTCAAGGTACATCAACACAACTTCAACCATCTTATGTGGATACAACATTACGTCCACTTTTTCAACGCAGATGGTTCCCTAGGAATGTATGATACAGCAGAAAATACATCTGAACTACCACAAACAATTACATATAATGGTGATGTTTACAATCTTGTTGGACCAAGTGAAACATCTCTTGTTTCAGGATTATTATTAGAAGGCACAACACATGTTGTTTATGAATATGTTTTGGCACCTGTACCAACTCCAACACCAAAGACAGCAGATACTACAAATCTTTCTGGATATGTAGCAGCTATTCTTGCGGCTTTTTATAGGATTTACTATTACAGCCGTAAATAGATACAAATCTAATCAAATTTTCTAAAAACTAAAAATGTCGATAGAAATATTCTGTCGACTTTTATATGAAAAATCCATATCAGAAAGTGATATGGATTCAATATTTATTTAAGAATATCTCTTAATACGATATTTGCGTTTCGATCTGGTCCAACGGATACAAGGCAGAACTTTGTACTTGTGTATTCTTCGATGAAGCGTACATACTTTTGACAGTTAGCAGGTAACTCATCAAATGTTCTAGCATTCGATATATCTTCTGTCCAGCCATCGAGTATTTGTAAACTGGTTTTTGCTTTTATGCATAGTCCTTTAGGGAAGCAGGGACTGTATCATACTCTTTGCCTTCGATTTCATAGCCTACATGCAAACTGGTAACTTTTTCATAGCCTGTTAGGATATCTAGTTTTGTTAGTGCCATTTCAGTTAGACCATTAATTAATACAGCTTGTCGAACAACTGGTAAATCTAACCAACCTACACGACGTGGTCTTCCGGTAGTAGCACCATACTCTGAGCCCTTTTTTCGCGTAAAGCATGTGCATCATCACCTTGTAACTCGGTAACGAATGGACCTTCACCAACACGGGTGGAGTAAGCCTTTTGTCACACTGATGATATGGTCTAGTTTTTCGTGGGGATACACCGGCACCTTCGCATACACCTGCCGCAGTAGGGGATGATGAAGTTACATATGGATATGTACCGTAGTTGATATCCAACATATTAGCTTGTGCACCTTTCAAATAATACAACTTGTTTTTGCGTCTAATGCTTTGTTGATCTTATCTGTCGCATCACAAATCATTGGTAGTAGGCGTTCTCTATATTCTTTGAATGTAGCTACCATTTCATCGTAATCAAATGGTTCTGCGTTAAAGAGTTTAACGATTTCTTCGTTCTTCTGTGCAAGTACTACTTTTTAATTTTTCTTGGAATACGTCCCAATCACGTAAATCACAAACACGGATACCGATACGTGTATTTATCGGCATAACATGGACCGATACCATTCTTGGTTGTGCCAATCTTACCAGCTCCAGCACGTAATTCCTGTAATTCATCAATCTTACGTGATATGGCATAAGAAGGTGAGCACGGTCACTGATCTTTAAGTGATCACATGTAAATCCTTGTGATTCTAATGTATCAATTTCTTTGAATAATACGGATAGGTTTTACAACGACACCAGGTCCAATAATGCATGTAGCATCTGCATTTTAAAATACCTGATGGTAATAAGTGTAAAATGATTTTTTTATTATTAACGACAACGGTATGGCCTGCGTTATTACCACCTTGGAAACGAACTACCATATTGACGTTAGTACCCAATAAATCTACGACTTTTCCTTTTCCTTCGTCGCCCCATTTGGGAACCTACAACTACATATCCTGACATGATATATCTCCTTTAACGCAACAATAATATCATATATAACCTGAATATAGGCAAAATAGGGAAAAATTTATCAATGTTTATAGTAAAATGAGTAAAGAGGTGATGAAAATGAGTGAAAAGAAACGCAAAAAGGGAAAAACACCGGAAGACTATGGCTTCCGCATGCCTAATAAAAAGGTATTCAGAAATTTGAATTACATGAGGGCGCAAGCGTCAAGAAAGTAATCGGTATTGTATCGGGTAAAGGTGGTGTAGGTAAGTCATTTGTAGACATCTATGCTGGCATCTATGATGCAAAAAGAGAAATCACAGAGTTGCTGTATTAGATGGTGATATTACAGGTCCATCCCAAGGAAATCTTTTGGTGTTACATCAAAAGGCTGAAGGTTTTAAAGGGTACTATCTATCCAGCTATCACAAAGACTGGAATGCAATTAATTTCTTCTAATATGTTATTGGATAAGGATGAAACACCAGTTATCTGGCGTGGTCCTATGGTGGCTTCTATTCTGCAACAATTTTATTCAGAAGTTTTATGGGAAGCGTAGACTACATGTTTGTAGATATGCCTCCAGGAACAAGGATGTTCCATTAACTTTATTCCAATCTGTACCACTTGATGGAATTATCGTAGTAACAAGTCCACAGGATTTAGTATCCATGGTTGTTGAAAAAAGCTATTAACATGGCATCAATGATGAATATTAAGGTATTGGGTCTTGTTGAAAATATGTCTTATGTACAATGTCCTAACTGTGATGAGAAGATTTATGTCTTTGGTAAATCACATGCACATGAAGTTGCACAGAAGTATCATTTGCCACTACTTGCACAGATTCCAATGAATCCTGAGATTCCAGCTGCTGCAGATAAGGGTTGCGTCGATGAAGTAGTCGTTCCAGAATTAGATGTTGTAGCTGAATTCATCGAAAGTATTTAAAAGTATTCACGTAGTGTTCACACAGTTTTACTAAGATACTCATAAGGAGGATGTTCCATGACGAAGATTTTGATTGTAGATGATGAAGCGAAGATTCGCGAATTGATTATTAAATATGCAAAACACGAAGGTTTTGAAACAGCTGAAGCTGCTGATGGAATGGAAGCAGTAGAATTATGCGAAAAGAATAACTATGATCTTGTTGTCATGGATATTATGATGCCTCACTTAGACGGCTTTTTCCGCAGTGAAAGAAATCAAGAAAAACAAAACCACAGTTACTGTTTATTCTTTTTATCTGCCTTAGGTGAAGAATATGATCGTATTCATGGTTTTGATGTTGGTGTTGATGATTATGTTGTAAACCATTTTCTTCAAAAGAGTTAATGATGCGTATTCATGCCATTTTAAAGAGAGTACATCCTGTTGAAGTAGTAGCTTTAGAACAATTCAAGATTGATGGTATGGTGATTGACTATTCCGCACGTACTGTAACGATTGAAGATCGTCGTATTCAATTATCTCCAAAGGAATATGAGCTTCTAGTATATTTAGTAAAAATATGGGTATCGCCTTAACACGTGAACAGTTATTACAGAATGTATGGGGTTATGACTTCTTTGGGGATGATCGTACACTAGATACACTATCAAAACTGTTGCGTAAAAATCTAGGTGATTATGCAAAGTATATTATTACGTTGAGAGGAGTTGGCTATCGTTTTGAAAAAGTTAGCGCTAAAACGAAAAAGAATATTAGTTTACGTTGGAAGATTGGTCTATATCTTTCTGTGTTCTCATTTGTGCTTGTTGCGATTGTGTTCATTTTTCCGTGCTTTATTATTGGAGCCGATGTATGAAGCAAGTAAAAACGTACAGTTGAGAATGTATCGAATGCGATATGTCAATGTTGTAAAAAGAAGATGATGATGCGGACGATATTGAAGAGTACATCAACATTGCCCAAGAAACCAATGAAACATGCATTCGTGTATTACGAATCAAAATGTTTTTCCGGTACATATGAAGATACATATCTTGAATCAGGTGGCAAGAATCTAGGTTGTCGTCTATATAAAATGTCATCGAATGAAATCCCTAACGCAGATTGCAAATGCAGAAAACAGCGATAAAGGGTGAGTCGATGGTTGTAGCCAAGATACAAACTTGATTACACCAACCAATGGCGAACGTTTCCGCAATATTACGTATACACGCATTATTAAAGACCACGATGGTAATAAATCAATTGTTATGGTTTATAGTAATATCACACCGATTTCTACGACAAAGAAAACATTGTCAATGCGAGATGTGGTATATCTCTGCAATTATCTTGGTTGCTGTTCTGGTATTAACCTATATTATGTATCGCACGATTGCGCGTCCACTGATTTTAATTAATCAATCTGCGAAAACATTACCGGAAGGAAAGTATGAACGTGTAACAGTTCAAAAATTATCGTGAGGCGGAAGAGTTAAACGATACACTCTTAACGGCGGCGAAGATATTCAGAAAGCAGATAAAGCAAAGCGTGATTTGATTGCGAATGTTTCCCATGACCTTCGTACGCCATAACAATGATTTCTGGTTATGGTGAGATGATGAAGGATCTTCCAGAAGAGAAGACAGATGAAAATATTCAAGTAATTATTGATGAATCCAAACGCTTAACGTCACTCGTCAATGACTTATGGATTTATCGAAAACTACAAGAAGAAAAGATTCATTTAGAGAAAGAAAATTTTCGACTTAACTAAGGTATTACACACACAACTTCATATGATGTCTATCATATGCAAGAGAGGATTTACAATCGATACAGAGTTATCAGCAGAAGCAATCATCAACGCAGATATCAAACGTATTGAACAAGTATTTAACAACTTCATGACAAACGCGATTAACTATAGTGGTGATAAGAAACATATCATTGTTCGTGAAATAATAGAGCGTGATAAAGGTACTGTATTAGAAATACAAGATTTTGGAGAAGGTATTGCAAAGGAGGATATCTCTAAAAATCTGGGACCGTTATTACAAGATTGATAAGGAACATGTTCGTGTATCAAATGGTTCTGAGTATTGGTTTAGCTATTGTTAAAGAGATACTTGAATTACATAATGCCAAATATGAGTGTTATTAGTAATCTTAAAGAGAGGTAGGACATTCTGGTTTGAGGTTTCCTATTGTTAAATAAAAGTCATGTACTTCACTAATGAGAGGTACATGATTTTAGATTATTTGTTTGCTAAGTAATTGATATCGGAAATAATTTGTTGTTCAAATTGATTCGTATCTGCATGTTTTAAGACAAGTATTTTACTATTCTGGTTTGTTATAAATACCGTTTGTCCTCGTGTTTCTTCGCCAGAGAGGATAATATCACAATCACAATTTTCGCCTTCAAAAATTCCTGGATGTAGTAAGTATTCAGTTACTGCCAAATCAAAAATCGTATGTCTTGTGCGATGATGCTGGCGACCATATATTGCAAAAAGAAATCCATAATGCCACCAACCATTTTTGTTAAATATCGCTCATCGTGTATCAACTTTGTACTGTTGCTTCGCTGATGGTGCAATCATCACAACATTCAAAAGTGGGATAATCACTGTTGAAACTTTACCAGAGAATACTTCTTTGCCGCATGTGGGTCGGCATAGATATTAAACTCCGCATGCGTAATTACATTACCTTTGTACCAAGAACCACCCATTACAACTATCTCTTCAATATGATGAATGATTGTAGGCTCTTTCAGTAATAAATTGGCAATATTTGTCAAAGGGGCGAGTGCCATGATGGTTACCGGTTCTGGGGAAGAAAGAATCTTTTCCTTCATAAAATGAAATAACATCTTGGTTCGTTGTTTTTCAAATTATGCTTTGGAAAGTCAAATCCTTCTGAGGCCATTATATCCATGTGCTACTTGTGGTGATGGTGGATAAACAAGCGGATGTTCAGCCCCCATACATACTGGAATATCTTCTCTATGAATGTAATGGAGGACGTTTAACATATTCTCTGTGATAAGAGGTACTAGAGTTATTGCCACATACTGTTGTGATACCAGAGAATATGAAAGGTATCTGGATGAGCAATTGTAGAAAAAGAATGGCCATTACATCAGTCATGACCTCGGATCGCAATCAATGAGTACATATCTTCATTACTTTTCCTCAATTCTACAATTTAATAATTGAATAGTTTTATCTGATTCGTTGAAAATCGCAACACATGACGGCTTTCAAGTGTAAAATGAAATCTCAAAATTTTTGTGAATTAATATAGATTGCTTGTTCTTGATAATCAATAGAAATTGATGTAATCATTTCATTCATGCATGAAATAGATTTTCGTGTTACATTACGATTTTGATTTCTGGTTAAATAAACATTATGATGATCAATTTCAACAGATTGATAGTCATAGCAGCCATGCCATTGGTAACACATGTGAAGATGAATGTTATCTGTGGCATCCATTCAAGCGACATATGATGGATTGAAACATCTGGACCGCTGAAAGTTGAATTCGCTATGAGCATCTAATAAGAATCGTATTTTTCTTCAATGGTTGCTGTTCCACGATGAATACGAATTCCAGAGATTCCGTGATGTTGTTTCAATCCGATGTCATATCCCCAATCTTCAATAGCTAATGTTGAAAAATCAATTTGGTAAGATGGTTGTTTTATGATTTCAAACTGATTTACAGCGAAAATAATTTCGCTGAATACGATTTGACTACATGATGATTAATCCATATTCTAAATAAAGGGATGTCGTTGATGGTAGGTTGATACTCTAAATTCAAGTCTTGTGTAAAAATGCTATGATAGATTTTCCTGAATAACCCTTGATATAGATAGCTATTTCAAGGGGAGATGCTCTGAGGGTATCTAATTTACAGCGAATGATATCATTTGGTTCTATGATTGCGGCAAATTCTGGTTCATCTCTGCAATCATATACATCTTGTGGACGATAATAACTATGCGTATATACTTTGAACTCTTGATTTGAAAGGATATCATCTAAACATATTTTTTAATTGATCATCTTGTACACGTAAGTTGCATGCATGGTAGCGACTTTGTTTCTATCTGAAAAGCCGTTTGTTGCATAAGGAAGAGTAAAATCTGTAATATGAGTACCAACTGTTTTTATTAGGATATGGAATATCATGGATTTTTACATACTAATGTAGCAAAAATAATATGCAGATTTAGAAATTGTTGTAATATTCTTTTGAACCAATTGAGGAGGAACATAAAAGGGTATCATTCAATGGTTTAATCCATTTTTCATTGATGTTTTCTAGTCCGACCATCATTGCAATGATGGAACCTACATTTCCTAAATTACAATCTGTATCGCGACCTGCTTTCAGCAATCAGTTGCATCGTTAAATCGAAGTTGTTTTATCATATAACATGCCATACAGCATGATTGCGGTATTCGGTAGGATATGACAGAGTCCTTCGTAGTGATCGTAGCTATGCTTGTCTTCAATATATACAAGGCATCTAGCAGGGTCTTTAGGATATTGAAGGTGAAAGTCTAACATTTCTTGAATTAAATGGGCGTAGTTAGAGCTTTGATTGAGGTACTGTAGTGCTGTTTGAATTAGTTCTCTCGTATCATGAATATTCCAAGCAAGGGAAATACATACAGCTATAAACTTACCACCCTCAATACCATCAAGGTCATGGGTGACACTACTCATTTTTTCTGCTAAATCTTTTTGCAATTTCTGGTTTATCTAATGCAAGGTATCCCCAACAATCACTAAAGATCTGACCCCCAATTTGTTCGGAAACAGCTTTTTGAGTTTTTGTTTACAAGAACCGGATAGTGGAGCATCTATGTGATTCATTAGATTTAACCATGCGGTATGTTCTGTTGAAATACCTTTTTCCTCCCCACCAAAAGAAGCCTTTTTCATATGGAACAACATTTAGTAGATTATTTGCCATATCTTGTATAGTTACGTGATTGAATGAATGATGCTTCATGACATCTGCAAAAACAATGGACCATTGGCATCATCGTCAGCCGCAAACTGTGAATAATCCGTTAGATAATCAGTAATAGGTTGATAACATTTACGCACTTCAGTACCAGTCCATGATTCGATTGAGGGCACCTAAGCGTATGCTCAATATTTTTTCCTAACCAAGAAGCATATATTCTCTTGTAAATATCTCTGAAATATAGTCATAAGGTCACCTTTGTATGGAAAATATTATAACGATTATTTCATATTTATGGAATGTTGGCATATCAGTTTACATAGTCTTTGTGAAAATTTTAATGCATCCCTACATGCATATTGATAAAAAGTATGTTATATTTAAAAAAATAGAAATGAGGAGGAAATTTTTCGACTATGAGTGATATTTTAAATATCATCGCAGATGAAACTTTGACATATCATCAGCAAGTTTTAGCACTTGCTAGATATGCTGAAAATACTGACCATACACTTGCATTAAGTCCAGAATTAATTCAAGCAAAAGCAGACCGTATTATCTGTGATTTAGGTGAGGGCAACGCTCCGTATCGTCCACGCTATATCTGTCCAGATTATGAGTTGTTGATGGAGAAGGGTTGCAAGTTCTTGCAACTAGAAGCACCAAAAGAATCTTTATGAGGCATTAAACACACTATTGATTTTCTATCATAGTGTTCCAAGTATTACATCGTTCCCTGTATATTTGGGTGATCTTGATGATTTACTTGAACCATTTGTATTAAAGGAAAGTCGTGAGAATGCAAAGGCAGCATTGCGTTTATTCTTATTGAATATTGACCGTACTTTTAACAGATTCTTTTTGTCCATGCGAGATGTAGGACCACAGGACTCTGAAACTGCACGTATCTTATTTGAATTAACGGAAGAAATGCAGCTGGCAGTTCTAATCTTCACTTTGAAGTATGACCTGATATTACACCACGTGACTTTTGCGGCTTTAGCAGTCAAATGCATGATGAAAGACATCTAAGCCATCTTTTGCAAACCACAAGATGTTTACAAGAGAATGGGGCGAGAAATATGCGATTGCTTCATGCTATAACGGATTAAAAGTATGTGGGGTGGATTTACTTTACCACGTCTACGTATGTATGAATGTTCTTTAAAGGCGAAGGATACAGAAGATTTCTTAGAGAATGTTTTTACCTTACTATACTTCTATCATGCTAAAGATGATGGATGACCGTATTGAATTCTTAGTTGAAAAGATCGCATTCTTTAAGTCTAACTTCCTTGTTACAGAAGGATTTGTGAAGTTAGATAACTTTACAGGTATGTTTGGTATGGTTGGTTTAGCTGAATGTGTAAACCACTTACTCGGCATTAAGGATCCCTAAGAAGGGCTTTTGGTAACAATGCAGAAGCTGATGCTTTAGGGTTTTACGTATTATGGACCGTTTAAGTCACTTTGTAAATGCGCATGACTCCAAGTACGCAGCAGCTTTTAACCATAAGTATCGTTTACATGCACAGGTTGGTATCGATAGTGATGGTCGTGAAGATTCACCGGTGCACGTATTCCTGTTGGTGCAGAGCCAATTATCCATTACAAATTAATCACTCTGAAAAATTCCATAAGTATTTCCCTACAGGTATTGGTGATATCTTCAAGTTTGAAAAGAGACTTGGGAGAATACACCGAAGCTGTATTAGATATTATCGATGGAGCAATCAGAAATGATATGCGTTACTTCTCTGGTTATCTCTGAAAATAATGATGTTGTTCGTGTTACAGGTTACCTTGTTAAGAAGAGTGAACTAGCAAAAACTTGATGCTGGTAAACAGTCTTTAAATGACGTTTCTATCTTCGGTAAGGGTGCACGTGATTTCGGTGCAGCATTGAGACCATACAATTGTGAATGATGGCGACAGCTCCAATCAATAAAATCATCGAATTTTCAAATGTCGATGGTCCGGGTAATCGTACATCGATATTTGTCCAAAAGTGTCCATTCAAATGCCTGTATTGCCATAATCCTGAGACGATTCATATGTGCGTACATTGTGGTGTATGTGTGGAAACTTGTCCCAAAAGGGCGAGAGCTTTAGAAATCATCAACGGTAAAGTCGTTTGGCATAAAGAGAAATGTATTGATTGTGATACATGCATTCATGTTTGTCCGCATTTATCATCTCCAAAAATTACGGAGATGACTGCGGATGATGTTATAGAAACAAATTAAACCGTTGTTTCCGATATATTCAAGGCTATTACGGTATCTGGCGTGAATGTACGAATTATCCTGAATTTTTAACAGAATTATTTACAAAAATACATACGTATAACAAAACATGTTTCTTAGATTCTAATGGAGCATACTTATATGAACTGAGATACCTAGGTTAATGGCTGTGACTGATGCAGTGATGCTTGATGTAAAAGGCGTGGAACAAGTCCCGGCATGAAAAAGTTAACGGGTATATTCATCGAAAATGTTCTTCGTAACTTAAAATGGTTACAAGAACATAATAAGCTCTATGAAGTTCGAACTGTATGTATGCCGAACATGCATGAAGATAACTTATCGACAGCATTAGGCGTTGTCGCTAACTTAGACCCTAACATCCGTTATAAACTGATAAAGTATCGCCCATTCGGTGTGAAGAGAAGAGGGATTACAGAAGTTGGGTAATACGATTACAACGGATGAAGAAATTCATTTATTGAAAGTTGCATGTGAAGAACATGGGGCGAAAAACGTTATTATTGTGTAATATTTACAGATTTTGAAATAATGATTCATGATTTTTGTTATTGCATTTTCTAGATGATTATGAAAAATAAATCTGCAGATGAGGTTCAACTGCTTAATAGAGGAATGCAAAAATATGAGCAAATCAAATGCATCTACAACTCACTGGAAACACTCTTTTAACAAGTTGTTTTGAGTGTCGGTTTGGGTGCATTTTTCATTTTGATTCACTCGATGTTTTAAGAACTATCTCTGATTTAATTCAGGAGGGAAAAATATGAATAAGATTTCCAAGTTAGTGCTTGGGTCCGTTGTTGCTTTATCCATGGTTGGAGTGGTAGCAAAACAGATTCTAAGTCATCAACAACTGCATCAGAATCAGGAGATAAGACAAAGATTTCATTGATCTTACCATATATTGGTGACCAGTCTTATTTCGACACAACTTACAAGGGACTACAGTTGGTTCAACAGAACTTGGCGACAAGGTTGAAACAAAGTTAATTGAAATGGGTACAGACGCTGCTGGTTTGGGATACAGCATATCGTCAAGCTGCGGATGATGGCTATCAAATCATTATCTCTGGTAACTTCCAATATGAATCTTACATGTTGGCTGTTGCTGAAAGAACATCCTGAAAATCAAGTTCTTAAACTTCGACTATAGTGATGCTAAGGAAAACTCATTAGATAACGTATATTCAATTACTTATGCTGCTAACGAAGCTGGTTATTTAGCTGGTGTTGTTGCTGGTGTTAAGACAGAATCTGGAATTGTTGGATGTATTGGTGGTGTGAGACTCACCTGGTATTCGTCAGTTCTTAGCTGGTTATATGCAGGGGTGTTTATGATGTAAATCCAAACGCTAAAGTAATCTCTGGTTTCGTAGGTGGATTTGGTGATCCAGCTACAGCAAAAGGAAATTGCATTAAATATGCACAAGCAGGGGTGCTGATGTTATTTATCACGCAGCTGGTGGTTCTGGTAACGGTTTATTTGAAGCTGCTGCGAAGCAAACTTCTAGGGCAATCTGGTGTTGATGCTGACCAGTATGCTTCTATGAGTGGTAAGCCTGAATTAGCTAAGCACATCTTAACTTCTTCTGAGGAAGAAGTGCGACGTTGCTATCTTACAATCTATCAGGTTAATGTTGGATGGTAAAGGCTGAATATGGTACACGAAGACTCAGGCTTCGTTGATGGTGCTGTTGGTTTAGCTGAAAAATGAAAACTATCAAAGGCTAATATGACTGCTGATCAACTTGCTAAAGTTGAAGAGATGAAGAAGAAAGTTAGCAGCTGGAGAAATCAAGGTTAACGATCAGTTGAAGGATGATAAAGCCTACGATACTTCGGTTAGATAAAGTTGGTCTCAAGTAATTCACGTTTTGAATACCAAAAGATGCTCTATCGAAAGGTAGAGCATCTTCTTTAAAAAGAGGTAACAATATGGACAATACGATTTTTGAAGTTAGATGGAATCACAAAGATATATCCAAATGGTACTGTAGCAAACCGTAATATCAGTATTTCCTTTAATAAAGGAGAAATTCACTCCATTTGCGGTGAGAATGGTGCGGGTAAATCAACATTGATGAATATTATCTTTGCGATTGAAAAACAAACAGAGGGTGAAAGATTTCTTATAAAGGACAGGAAATCAATTATTCCTCTAGTTTAGATGCAATTGAGAATGGTATCGGTATGGTGCATCAGCACTTTATGTTGATTCCATCCTTTACTGTTGCACAAAAATGTTGTGTTAGGTGCAGAGCCCTAAGAAGGCAAACGGCTTTTATCGATATGGATAAAGCAAATCAAATTACGAATGAGTTAGCGAAAAAATATAAGTTTGATGAAATTAACGCTACTGATTTAGTCAGTGATTTGACGGTTAGTGCAAAGCAGAAAGTTGAAATTCTTAAGACACTGTACCGTAAAGCAGAAGTCATTATTTTAGATGAACCAACTGCAGTTTTAACACCACAGGAAACAGTTCAGTTATTTGAACAATTAAAAGGGAGTTAAGGAACTTGGTCATACAATTATCTTTATTTCTCATAAACTAAATGAAGTAAAAAGAAATTTCTGATCGTATCACGGTTATTCGCTCTGGTGAAACAAAGGGCACATATGATACGAAAAGATGTTTCAATTGAAAAATTGACAGAATTGATTATTGGCCATAGTCTTGAAAGTTCATATGATTCTTTACGAAAACAAGCTAAGAATAACGATACGATTTTATCTGTTGAAAATTTATCGTTTGAAGTTGGCGGGAGTTAAGAAAGCAGATAATGTTAATTTTGCGGTACATGCGGGAGAGATTCTGCATTGCGGGTGTACAGGGAAATGGACAGGAAAGAGTTGATTAAAGTAATCACTGGTATGGAAGCGTTCCAATCAGGAAAGGTGATTCTTGGTGGTGTAGATATTTCTACAAGTGATATCTTGCATAAACGTGAAGCCGGACTTGCATATATCCCAGAAGATCGTATGCAAGATGGTATCGCAGCTACCAAGTATTCAAGATAATGCGATTTCAACATATTATCGTAAAGTCAGAGTACTCTGGAAAAGTCTTTATGAAGGGTAGAGAATATTCGTAAGATTGCCCAGAGTTAATTCAAAAGTTTCAAGTAAAAACAAATTCCGAAAAACAACGTATTAATTCTCTTTCTGTGTGGTAACATTCAGAAGGTGGTGGTTGCACGTGAGTGGCTAAACAAGTCCTAAGTGCATGATTGCCTCACAACCAACTCATGGTATTGATATTGGTTCAGCTTAACTATATCCACTACCAGTTAATTGATATGCGTAATAATGGGGCTGCAATTTTATTGATTAGCGCAGACCTGAATGAAGTAATGGCAGTTAGTGATTCTTTAATTGTCATGTTTGAAGGAAAGATCGTTGCGTACTTTAAGAGTGCAAAGGATGTTTCCGCAAATGAATTAGGTTTCTACATGTTAGGAACTAAGAAACAAAGTGAAGAAGAGATTAAGGAGGCAAGCAAAATGAGTACGATGAAAAGAAAGTTTCGTATTACTGATGATGGACCTTTTGAGCATTACGTATTCTAGCTTTCCATTGGCATTGCATTAATTGTTACATTTGTAGTATTAGCGTTCGTGTCAAAACAACCGCTGACTGACTTTATTCGCTTTACTACATATCCACTTAGTAAAGCCAAGTTATTTTGGATATGTACTTGTAAAGGTTATTCCTTTAACATTTGCAGGCCTTGCGACATTACTGTACTTTAGAACAAATTTTATTTAATCTAGGTACAGAAGGTGTTTTCTATATCTGTGGTATTGTTGCGACAGTATTCGCTATCAATCCAGCGTTTATGACAGGAATACTGTGATTGACTCTATGATTCCAATTTTTAATGGCTACTTTTATTTGGTGGAATCATTTCGCTTATTCAGGTCTTATCAGTATACGTTATAAAAGCTGATGAGATGGTTATTTCACTCATGATGAACAGTATTCTATTTGGTATTGGATATTTCATATTGAAGAATTTCTTAGCAGTTGGAGGTGTCAATGGTACAGCCTCTCCAAACTTTATCAAGACAGCTCGTTTACAGAACTTGATTCCAAAGACGCAGGTACATACTGGTTTTATCATTATGATTATCGCAGTTATCTTTATCCTATGTTCTTCTCTATAAGACAAAGCTAGGATATGCGATTCGTATGACAGGTATCAATGCGAAATTTTGCGAAGTACTCTGGTATGGGTGCGTTTAGGCATGTTTATGGCTGTTCATTTCTCTAGCTGGTGCACTTGGTGGTATGGGTTCATCCGTTGAACTTTTAGGTATGTACCAAGCATTTGCTTGGACAGTACTACCGGGACTTGGATTTTACTGGTGCCTTGATGGCAATGCTTGGTAAGAATGATCCAATCGGTGTATTGATTGCGGCGTTTGGTATTAGTTATACGTGCTTCTGCACAGTTGCTCGCAAATGACTTACCATACATCGATATTAAGATGATCTCTATTGTGAAGTTATTCTAACGTTACTCATTTCATCTCAGTTCTTCTTGAGAAAGTGGCGTTCAAAGACAACTTCAAAAGGAGGAAAAAGAAGAATGGCTAATCTATTCAAGGACTTATTGAATGCAAGTTTTATCTTTATTGTCATTCGTGTTGCGGCTCCACTTGTATACGCATCACTTTCTTCCCACGTAGCTTCTCTTGCGGTATTCCTAATATGCGATTGAAGGTAGTCATGAACTTTTGCGGCTTTATTCGGTGTATATTTTTAGCGCCGTGTCATGGCTCTGACATGGATTGGTTTATTAGGGTGCGATTGCGGTAGGTATTGCCTGTGGTCTAGTACTTTCATTCTTCACGATTAAGATGAAAGCTAGTCCTATCATGGTAGGTATTGCGTTAAACTTATTCTCAGCAGATTTTGCGATTTATTTATTATTACTGTGGACTGGATCAAAGGGAACTACAGCTAGTCTTCCATCAAAAGTGTTACCTACAATTGATATCCCATTCATTAAAGAACATTCCAGTTCTTGGTGAAATTCTTAGCGGACATTATTTCTTAACTTATGTATGCTCTACTGTTAACAATTCTCTTATTCATCCTTGTTTATAAGACACCGTTTGGTTTACGTATGAAAGCTTGTGGTCTTGATGCGCATGCGGCTGAATCTATGTAGTATCAAGGTGAATCGTGTACGTATGATTGCGGCATTGTTGTCATGTTTCCTAGCTGCTTTAGGTGGTGCATATCTTTTCGATGGGATATATGTCATTCTACTCCAGTAACATGGTGGCATCTCGTGGATGGATTGGTATTGCGGCTGCAGCCGTAGGGTGGTAACAACCTTGGGGTTTGTAGTTTTTGTAACAATGATTTTCTCAGTAGCACAAGCGATTGTAAATGTACTATTGCTAGAGGTTTACCTTCAGAGTTAGTAAATATTATTCCTTATGTTTCCGTATTAGTAATTCTGATTATTATCGGTATTCGTACAAAGAAACAACTAAAAAGCAAAAGCATAGTATTTAATTTATCGTCATAAAGCAGACTGTAACAGGTCTGCTTTTTAGAATATTTTCATTATATTTCTTTGTTTCAACATTTCTTGTTTTAGTTTTAAAATGGAGATCACATAATCGGAGGGTTAAAATAATGGATTATAAACAAAAGATATGAAGAATGGGTTCGAATGTTACCTGAGGGTGACCCCTGAAAGATGAGTGTTGGCTATCAAGGATGATGATAATGAAATCAAAGAACGTTTTTATCAAAATTTAGCATTTGGTACTGCTGGTTTACGTGGCATTGTTGGTGCTGGTACAAACCGCATGAACTTTTATACAGTTGGTAAAGCAAGCCAAGGTGTAGCAGAGTATATCTGTGCACAGGGGACAAGAAGCGATGGATAAAGGGTATTGTGATTGCATGACCCAAGACATTTCTCAAAAGGAATTCTCACAATTATCTGCTGGTATCTTCGCAGCGAGATGGAATTAAAACGTGTGTCTTCCCAGACTTACGTCCTACACCTGAACTTGCGTTTATGATTCGTAAAGTTAGGTACAACATCTGGTATTAACATTACTGCTTCTCATAATCCTAAAGAATACAATGGCTACAAAGCTTATTGGAGTGATGGTTGTCAGGTAAGTAGTACTGCAGCGAGATGGTATGGAAGAAAAAGAATCAACACTGCAATGTAGATATCTGGAACAGTATTGAAGTCTGATTTCAATGAAGGTGTAGCTTCTGGCAAGATTGTTGTATTATCTGGAGAATACTGATCGTGCATATTTAGATCTTGTAGAAAGTCTAGCAATTCAGAGTGGTGATGAAATTGACTTAGATATTCCACTTGTATAGCACTCAATAGATTGCAGGGTCTATTCCATTTGCGACAATGATGAAGGACCGTGGATTTACTAACTGGCACATCGTACCAGAACAGAAGGATCCAGATCCAGACTTTACGACAGTGAGCTATCCTAATCCTGAAAGTCAGCAGCGTTCAAGATGAGTGAAGAGCTTGGTAAGAAGGTTGGTGCAGAATTATCAATGGCTGCTGACCCAGATAGCGATCGTTTCGCAATTGAATTAGCGTGATGATGATGGTAACTCTATCCCATTAAATGGTAACCAAACAGGATACTTATTAGTCAATTACATCTTAGAAGGTCACTTAAGAGTGCTGGAACATTACCTGAAAAGGGTGTCATGAGTTAAGTCAATTGTTACTTCTACAATAGGTACTGTCATGGCAAATGCGTATGGTGTTGAGAATGTATGAAGCATTAACAGGCTTCAAGAATATTTGCGGACATGTTCACTGCATCTACTTGAGCAGGGATATACTTATCTATTCGGTTATGAAGAATCTGTAGGTTACGCAGCTGAGTGTAGATATCACGTGATAAGGATGGTATCTCTGCTGGTATGTTAGTAGCAGAAGCTGCTGCTTACTATCGTCAAAGCAAGGTAAAGACACTATGGAATGTATTACAGGAACTCTATGAGAAGTATGGATTCTATGCGGAAGATGGGCCAAACCTTGTATTAGAAGGTACTGCTGGTGCAGAACGTATCAAGCGTATGATGGTTTCTATCAGAAACAATCTTCCAACTGAGAGTTGCTGGATATAAAGTAGAGAAGGTAATTGATTGCTTACACGGATATGAAGATATTCCAGCATCTAACGTATTACGTTTCTATTTAGATAACGATAGTTGGTTCGCTGTACGCCCATCTGGAACAGAGCCAAAGATCAGAGTTCTACTTCTATACAAAAACAAGCTTCTCGCAAAGAAGCACTCGCAGTGAATGCGAAGATTAAAGAAGCAGTATTAGATATCGTAAATGCAATTGAATAAAGATACCTTAGGGTATCTTTTCTCAACTTATGGTAAAACTATTATGGGTGATAACAGTCGAAAAGAAAAACAAAACAAGTACAACGTGTTGAAAGCAATGGAAAGCAAACATGAACGAAGTAACTACTCGTCCTAGAAGAAACAATTAAGGCAACTAAAGTTAAAGCGTGTCGCTGAAGAAGTATGATGCGGTTAGTAAGTATTATGGTAGCCAAGATTGGTTTGATGATGCACAAGCACATAGTGCAGGAAAAGCTTCCTGAAGATTTAGCTTGTGGTGTTCTATCAGAAGATTCTTGCGTATATATGATTGTGTGATATGTATCAGTATGCATTGTCGCAACTTGAATTTGTAACAAACTTCTTAAAAGAAAACACTAAAGTATTTACGGGAGGATGTTAAATGAGTAACATGAATAAAAACACTATCCATACAATTTTTCAAAGTTGGTCAAAAATATCCTTCTTGTGAAAATGGGATTTGGATTGATTTTTAAAAGATAATACATTCTTATTTGTGATAAAGGATGATATTTGGACACAGAGGAGCTAAAGTGAGATTAAAGACATCTGATGTGACAGTATCCTTTTATTCAAAAGGGTATTATTGATGCATTTAGTAGAGATATTTGATTGTTTGGAAGCTAGTGATTTACCATTCTATGCAAAGGATGGAGATGCAGAATTTATTGAAGCAATCAAATCAAAAAATTCATTTTCATTTGAAATCGTCTTTGTAAGTGGTAGTGATGAAGTTGTGGCGGTACGTCATGAAGAATTTAACAAAGAGGAATCTACTACATTACATGAAAAATTGCAAAAAGAGATTGATGGAAGAAACGGATGGGTCAATGTTTGAGCGGCGTATGAAAAGTTGATTTCTCGCTTTGAACCATTTGAACTCTTAGAGTTTGCGAGTATTTACAAAGTGTAGTTTACGAAAAGAATTGAGGTAGCTATGATTTATATCGGTATTATTATCGTTACAGTATTAATTGATTTATTTTCAAAGATGTGGGCAGCTAGTTTGGGGTTGTTTCATGATATCCCTGTAATAGAAGGTTTCTTTCATATTACATACGTACAAAACACTGGTATGGCATGGTCATTGCTATCTGGACAACAAAGATGTACTTGCTCTTGTTGCGGCAGTGGCGATTGGTGTTATGGGTTGGTATCTATTTGTAAAGAAACCAGATATATTAACAGGAATATCTCTTGCATTAATGATTAGGTGGTGCGGCAGGGAATCTAATTGATCGACTATTCTTAAATTATGTTGAGACTTCTTAAATTTCTATATTTTTGGCTATGATTTCCCAGTGTTTAATGTTGCGGACATGGCTTTATGTATTGGTGTATTCTTATTGCTAATCGCAACATGGAAGGAAGAAAAAATGGCAAAACAAACGTGGATCGTAAGTGAAGATACAAAAGAAAGATTAGATAAATATCTAAGTTTAAATACAGAACTATCTAGAACGCGTGTACAACAGCTTGCAGATGATGGCATGATATTCGTCAATGGAAAAAGTCATAAAGAGTTCATTAAAGGTTGTGGCAGGTGATGAAATCTGTTGTGATGTACCAGAAGATCGTCAGTAGATATTCTTCCTGAGAATATTCCATTGAGATATTCTATATGAAGATCATGATATTATCGTTATCAATAAGCCAAAGGGTATGGTCGTTCATCCAGCACCTGGTAATTATTCTAATACGATGGTAAATGCACTGTTATATCATTGTAAGGATTTATCGGGTATTAATGGTGTGATTCGTCCGGGTATCGTTCATCGTATCGATAAAGATACGACAGGTTGTATTATGGCATGTAAGAATGACAAAGCACATGAAGCGATTGCTAAGCAGTTGGAGAATAAAGACTTGTCATCGTGTTTATAAAACTATCGTTGTTGGAAACATCACATGCATGATGGTTTAGTGGATGCGCCAATTGGACGTGATCCGCGTGATCGTCAACGCATGAAGGTAACTGAAGAAAATAGTCGTGATGCTAGAACTCATTTCCATGTGTTAGAACGTTTTAATGTTGCAACTTACCTCGAATGTCGTTTAGAAACAGGAAGAACGCATCAAATTAGAGCACATATGAAATATATCAATCATCCAGTGATGGGAGATGAAAAGTATGGGCAGCCATGTCCATATATGGATACACAAGGTCAGGTACTACACGCCAGTGAATTAACGTTAGTTCATCCTACAACAGAAACGATGACATTCCATGACCACTACCAGAATACTTTGAAAAGTTGTTAAATATTCTTCGTAAGAGGGTAGCCTAATGAAACAAAGAAAGACAATTGCGACAAATAGTATTATCGCAATATGTTTTGTGGTATGGGTGTTTATTCAATTATTTCAAGTGATAGTACAATTACAAATTCAATTTTGATTGGTGCTTTCTATAAACCTTTTGTTTTAGCAGGTGAGTTTTGGCGATTATTAACAGCAGGTTTTGTTCATGTTCATTTATGGCATTTAGCGATGAACATGATGGCTTTATTATCACTTGGCAGAAAGTCTTTGAACCATTATTAGGGATTAGAAGATATCTGTTGATACTAATACCTTCAATTATTGTAGGATCTCTATTTGTACTAGCTTCACAGAAAATAGTTTTGTTGTCAGGACTTTCTGGTGGTATTTATGAGGTTACTAGCAGCGTATGTGACATTGATTTTACGTACTGGTGGTTGGAGAATTCCTCCGGTACGTGCGGCGCTCGTGAATATGTTGTTTATCAATCTCTTTATTGAACTTCTTGCCAAATATTTCTGTACACGCACATTTAGGTGGCTTTGTGACAGGACTGATTATGTATGGATTTATTACAACAGATAAAGCAGAGGTTTGCAAACGTGTAAAATCATATTGTCGCTCTTGTTGGGTTAGTTGGAGTTTTATGCTTTGATTTCATGGCAGAATCGATATATTCCAACACGTTCTCGATATCTTGGGACAGATTTAAAGGTATTGCAAATTTTGAATGATGGTCCATTGCATGAGTATTCTTATTTTCTTAGCTGAAAGATTGGATACTGTATATGGATTAGATGATGGTTGTACAGGTTCTAGGAAAAGGAATAGATTATGACAAAACAAGATAACATCTTAAGTTGGGACGAGTATTTTATGGGTCTTGCGCATTTATCAGCCTTACGTTCAAAAGATCCTAATACAAAGGTTGGTGCTGCGATTGTTGATGACAACCACCGTGTTGTATCTGTTGGTTATAATGGGTTTCAAAGGGATGTTCTGATGAAGTTTTCCCTTGGGGACGTGATGGTGATACTTTGGATTCTAAGTATGCCTTTGTTGTGACATGCAGGGTTGAATGCTATTTTAAATTCCGAAGTGGCGGTTGCAGGATGTACGATTTATGTATCTTTATTCCCATGCAATGAATGTGCGAAGGCAATTATTCAATCTGGTATTCATCGCATTGTATATGAATCTGATAAATATAATGGAGTAGATACTAATATCGCCAGCAAGCGTATGTTAAAAAGCTGCTGGTGTAGAGTTAGTACAACTCAAAGATACAATTCATTTAAATGTTGAAAAAGATTCCAAATCCAGAATTATAGAAGATTTGGAATCTTCTCACTTTCTAATGAAAGAAGGTAAAGATGAAGAAATTGATTATCGTAATCCTATTAGTGACTTCAATCCTAGTCGGATGTACGACAAATGAATTAACAAAATAAAACAGATACTGAAGAACTAGTGTTTCAACCATACCTAGAAATCCAGAAAAACTCATCTATTTCGTTAGGGATACACAACGTACCTGAAGGGTATATGGCCCTGCAAAACAACAGGGTAAAGTTGTACGCTTTGACTACATGACAAATACCTATGATTATCAAGACAGAGTCATGAAGAAATATGCGTATGTATATATTCCGTACGGATATGAAACAAGTACAGAACGATATGATGTTGTGTGATACCATGCATGAGTCATACGGGAGATGTAACTTCCTTTCCGGGTGAATTAGATGATTTAACAGATATATATGTAATTGATCATCTGATTGAAAAGAAAGAGATGAAGCCAATGTTAATGGTATTTGCGTCCTATTATCACGATAATGTCGATATGGATACAGATGAGTTATGATGCAAGTTTAACGGAAGCTTTTGGCAAGAACTACAGAATGATTTGATACCACAATTTGAAAATGCATATCATACATATGCTAGCTCTACAAGTGAAGAAGACTTAATTGCTTCAAAGAGATCATCGTATCTTCTTGGGATTTTCCATGGGTGCCGTCACAACATGGTATCGCATGATGGATAGCATGAGATACTTTAGATACTATGTGCCTTTTTAGTGGATCGCTATACTGGGAAACCGTACTACAGTAGCGCAATATGGTCGTGATAATCCAACTTGGACAGCACAACTTTTTAGAAAATGCAATCATTGCACAAGGATATACAGCAGATAGACTTTTATGTATTAACACTTACAGGCACAAAAGGTTTTGCGTATCGAACGGTAAAGATGCAGATAGAAGATATGAAACAACATCCAGACATGTTTCACTATGATAGTGATGAAGTGAAAAGAATTTCACATATGTGCTTTCCCAAATGAAGAACATGACTATCATGCGAAAAGATTATATATCTTTAATGCTTTACCAATTCTGAGTCAGATGAGTAGCGAAGAGGGATGCGTTAAGTTCGCTAATTCATGATTGACGAATCTGATTGGATATTGTATCCTAATTAACAGAAAAACAGGCTTTAATATAGTACGAGGATACTATAGAAGGCGATGATAGATTACCTCTAGTAGTTTTTAGAGGAACTTGTAATAGATTACTTACAACCTTTGTATATTTTGTGCAAAGGTTGTTTTCTATGAAGAAGGAGAAAGTAAAATGAAGAAGACATCGAAAAATCTGACAGTGAAAATGATGGGTGCATTAGGCTGTGGTCTCATTGTTGGTTTATTAGTGATTTTTCTAAGAGAAACATTAATGAAGGGAAATCAGAGCAGAACTATGGAATACGATTAATAATCTGTTTTTCGCAGATATTTCTGCCGAAGGAAATGAGAAAGCGATTGGTATCTTCTACATTTGTTGGACAATTATTCGTACGTGCATTACAAGTAGTTATCATTCCAATGGTATTTACAAGTATTGTACTAGCAATGATACATATTTCTGATACAGAAGTTAGGTCGTATCTCTGGTAAGACAATTGGATATTTTATGTTAACAACGATATGTGCCATTGTAATTGCGGCACTGGCAGGGGCTTGTAGCATATAATGCAGGGGTATTTACCAATAGTGCCGTAGACTTAACACAAAGCTACTGGAACGGCTGCTAAAAATCCTCTTATGATTGTTGTTAATGCGATCCCAAACAATATTACTACAGCATTTGGGAATAATGGTGCAGTACTTGCGGTGAGTAGTTAGTGCAGCGATGGTAGGTATCTGTATCAATCACTTACAGGATAAAGTTACAGTACTTGGCAAAAACTATGCGAAGAAATTAACGCAATTATAACGGTATTCCTAGATATTATTATCAATCACTTTGGACCAATTGCCATCTTCTGCTTAATGTTAGAACTTGTGCAGGTTATGGTGTAACACACCTACAACCTGCTATCGCTTATGTACTCTTAACGGTATGTATCTTATTACTTGTGCTTGTGACTGGATATGCGTTATTTATTAAATTATCAACTGGTTTAAATCCAATTCCATTTGTTAAGAAGATATTTAAGGTGGCGTTATTTGGATTCTCAACATCTTCCAGTGCCGCAACGCTTCCACTAAACATGAAGACAACTATTGAAGAACTTGGTGTAAATGAAATCGCATCCTTTGTACTGCCACTTGGTATGACAGTTAACATGGATGGTACTGCAATTATGCAGGTTATCGCAACAATCTTTATTGCTGGATGTGCTGGATATCCAATGACATTTACAAGTATTCTTACAATAGGCTTCTTAGCAATCGTTGCATCTGTAGGAACACCAGCAGCACCTGGTGCAGGCGCAGATCATTCTATTTACAATCCTAAGTGGTGTAGGTTTCAACAATGAACTTGCATTAATGACATATACATTAATTCTCGCAATTAACCGTCCGATTGAGATGCTAGTAACATCCCTCAATGTAGTTGGTGATAGTGCTTGTGCAATCGCCGTTGCAAAGAGTGAAGGAGAATTAGACGTAGAAGCATACGAAAAACTATAATCAAATTCATATATAAAATACAGGAGGAGAACAAAATGAGTAAAGAAGTAATCATCGCATGTGACTTTAACAGCCAGGAAAAAACACTAGAGTTTCTACAACAATTCAAGGATGAAAAACCATATGTCAAGATTGGTATGGAAGTCTTCTACGGTAATGGTCCAGAAATCGTTAAGACAGATCAAGCAACTAGGACATCAAATCTTTCCTTGATTTGAAATTACACGATATTCTAATACGGTTTATCATGCGATGAGCATACTTGCACAGTTGGATGTTGACATGGTCAATGTCCATGCGGCAGGAACAATTGAAATGATGAAGGCTGCCCGCATGGCATTAGATGATCATGGAAGCAAAGGCAATCTTACTTGCAGTAACACAATTAACCAGTACAACAGAGGAAGTTATGCACGAAGAATTACTCATTCCACAAACGATGCAGGAAACAGTTGCTCAATACGCATTAGATGCAAAAAGGCAGGTTGTGATGGTGTAGTATGTTCTCCATTGGAAGTAGAAATTGTTAAAAAGGTATGTGGCGAAGACTTCCAAACTGTTACTCGGTATCCGCTTTGCGACAGATAGCAAAGGTGACCAAAAGCGTGTGACTACACCTGCAATTGCACATCAATTAGGTTCTGACTATATCGTTGTAGGAAGATCTATTACAAAAAGTAGAAAATCCAGTAGAAGCGTATCGCTCTAGCCACAAAAACAATTTCAGACAGGAGAAGAATAAGATGAAAAACGTATTGCCAAAGACCTACTAGACATCAGAGCAGTATTTTTGAAACCACAAGACCCATTTACATGGGCAAGTGGTATCAAGTCTCCAATCTATTGTGATAATCGTTTGACGCTTTCTTATCCAAAGGTTCGTGAAAATGTAGAAAATGCTTTAGCAGAAATTATTCGTAAAGAATATCCATCATGCAATATGGTTGATGGGTACAAGTACTGCAGGTATTGCACATGCGGCAATCGTTGCCACAATACTTGGTTTACCAATGGGGATATGTCCGTACATCTTCAAAAAGGATCATGGACGTCAAAAATCAAATTGAAGGTAAGCTCATAGATAACGCAAAGATTGTGGTTATTGAAGATTTGATTTCTACTGCAGGGTCAGCCGTTGAAGTTGTAGAAGTACTACGTAAAGAAGGAGCGGAAGTATTGAGGTATCGCATCTATCTTTACATATGGTATGCGTAAGGCGACAGAGCGTTTGGCAGAACACAATGTACGAAATATATCTGCTTCTGATTACGATACACTGTTATCGGTTGCAGTAGCAGAAAATTACATCAATGACAGTGATGTAGAAGCACTCTTACACTTTAGAAATAATCCAAGTGATGAAAGCTGGATGTTAAAATAATTCTTTCGAAATTATCATTAACTCTTTTTATAATGACATACATGGACAGAAGAAAAATTAGTAACACTTACAAATCTTTGTATGATTACCAAGGGTGAGTGAAATTCTTTGTTATCGATGAGACAAAGAAAGATTGGCTCAGGGTTTACCTTTCACTGGTGGTCATGTAGAGGATGATGAATCGATTGTTGATTCTGTAATCCGTGAGATAAAAAGAAGAAACAAGTTAAATATTCAAAACCCTAAACTTTGCGGAGTAAAGATTGGGTAGAAATTCTGATGGTAGCCGGTATATCGTATTCTTGTATACATGTAATACTTTTTACCGGTGATATTATCTCTTCTAATGAAATGTATCTTGGATAAAGCGTGAAGACTTCTTGAAATTAAAGTTATCGAGTCGACATGGATGTTTTTGATTCGTGTAGTTTGAAGATCCTGATATTACAGAGTTTTACTATCAAAAAGTAAATGAAGAATGGAATATGCACTTAAAGTGATATTCTGTCTTTTACAGATATGAACGTGATACTATAGTAGTAGATATAAAGTTCGTTCATTAGGAGGAATCATCATGTATATTGAGATAATGCAGCCAGTGTTTTATTCTGATGGTGATTTTAGTTGTAGGTATGTTTTTGCGACAACATTGCAAAGATATCACTCTGCAGGGAGAAAAACCGATATTCGTAATTATAATGACTATGGTGAACCAGCAAAATCACTCTATACGAGTCGATATTTATTTAGCTTTCACTAAAGATATTGATGTAACGGATGAAAATGATAATGTGAGTCTATCATTCATCTTCAAAATTATTTTCTTTACAAATGAAACAACGATTACGGATGCACAAGATAGAGTTGTCGCAAAGATTGAAAGAAAGTTATTTTCACTTCGCTTAATTCACTACATTGATATCGTTGGTGGAACGTCATTTGAACTTTCTAAAGACTTATTCCGCTTTTTGGATATGAAATTTACCATTGATGAACCTGGTTGGACTTTACAGAGGTGATTTTACAAATTTGAACTTTGTATTATATAACAATCAAGAACGTGTCATTGCGGTTTGTAGGACAGAAACTATTATCTATGCGTGATAAATATTGTATTGATTTGTATGATGTAAATGAAGAAACGATGCTGTAGTCGCGATTGTCATCACGTTAGAGAATATGCTGTATGGCTGAAGAAACGCAAATCGTTCTTCATCTCATTCTCATAATAGTAATATGTAAAGTTATAAAAATACGTGTATTGATGATTCATGCACGTATTTTTCTGTATGTTACAAAATGTAATTTAGCAATTTCCCAAGGCGCTCGAGTCCATATCGTTCAACAAAACTGTGCAACGATATCTACTTTATCTCCTGATCCTTTCGGTAGAAGTCATGTTATATTTTTCTCCATTTCTTCCCATGTTTTTAGAAAACCATACGTGAGATGATAGAACCAACAGCGACGGATAAGTATTTATCTTCTGCTTTTGTTTTCAAAAATGAATACCGTAGAATAATTTGTGGCTCATTTTTCAGATAGCGATAATAAGAAGTTTCTGGTGTAAATTGATCCAATAATCTTAAAACTTGGAAGTTCTATTTTTCTTAGCAAAGGGTTGAAATAGGCTTGGTTATGCAACTTTGCCTTAATAGCGTTTAGGTTATTTGACTCATGTACTCGATTGTGATTTTTGTGGAGGTACAATTAATAAACTATGAGGAATACGCTCCATGAGTAAAGGTCAATCTTTAACATATCCACATCGCTCATTTTGTTTAGAGTCACGTACACCAAGCTTTATTAAGAAATCGACATTATCTTGTGTAACGTAACTAGCACATACACATACTGGCCCGAAAATAATCATGCCAGTACCAACTTCATCGCTACCCGCTTGAGGATATTGATTTGTGTAGCGGTATTTGGAATTTCATCTTGTCCCCTGCATAAAAGCTGCTGCGTATACATTTGCGTCTTTTCCTTGGAATACAGTTTTACCTGATGTATAACAGGTAATGACACAATTTTCTGGTTTTAATTGCCATTTTGCACTACTGTGGTGGTGTAGTTTGAAATTCGCTAAAAAGTTTTGAACAATTGTTCCTCTTGAATCGATTTTTAGTTTTAAAGTAATTGTGTTATTCATGCATTATATTTTATCATGCTGTTGGAAGTTTGCACTGTTTTGTTTTATCATCTTTATATAGGAGGATTCTTTATGTTCACTTTACAAGAAAAATTGGGCAATTTATTTTAGTGCTTTTTATCGTTATATTTTTGTTTTTAAAAAGCAGCGCAAGGATACAATACCGTGTATTTTACGCCGGTTGATAGGACTTGTAGGTTCTATTATTTCATATTGGATTGCTTGGATATTATGTGAGTGTTTGCAAAATACGTTACAATTGTTCAAAAGTAAATTTCTTGGTTTAGCAGGTTCGCCATTGAGAGGAAGTTGCGAAACATATGTTAATCAGATAGCTTGGTTTATCTTATTATTCCTTAGTTTTGCGTATTTTTATTCTTTGTAGTTGACCGCATCGCAAAGGGCGTACATAAAGTTCCCGGAATTCATGCGATTAGTGCGCTATTAGGTGCTGCTTTTTGGTGTTTAGAGGCCTTTGTAGGATTGTTGTGATTACGGTATTCTGTATACCACTCTTTAAGAATGGTAGCTATATTGTAGAAAATTCCTTGTTTAAACAAGTAAATCGAAGTGACACAGCTGGTTGCAGAGGATTATTTAGGGCCAGTATTTAGTAGTAGAGTTTTTCAAAGATTGAAGATGGCACAAAGTCATTAACTGATTTACAACGAAATGCAGTTGAAAACTGGTTAAAAGATAATGGGTTTGTTGATGAAAAAGTAAACTGATGAAATAGGAGTTAGTATATGAGTGTAATTGGTAGTCTAGAATTGAATGTGATATTAGAACAGAGTACAATGTTCTTTTCACTTGGCATTGATATATGATACCATCAAACCATCATTGACCACTTGTGATACGTCGTGAACATGCTACATGAAAAAGAAGCACTTGCAATGTGTATCCATGAAGATCGTTTACCAATGTCTGCAAAATAAAAAGATTTAAAAGATATTTTATTAAACACAAAGTGTAGAACTTTAACCGCACAAGAAATTAATTGATGAGATGTTTTTGATACAAGGCATTCTGAGGGAATATTAAATTATTTTAAATCGATGAGATACTTTAGTACACGAATATCTACAAGACCTATATGATACATTAATTGTTCATGAAAATCGTAAAAGAGATAAGGTAATTGTTTAAATCAATATGGTGGTAATGGATAAGCTTCGTCAAGTTAAAATCGATTCGTATGTAGTTTATCGCGCATTGATGGTGAAAATCGCAACTGCCGCAAAATCGATCAGTGGTAAGTCATTCAGATAGTGTGGTTGACTCTATTGTGACAATGCGAAATGGTCGTGCAGTTATCTTGGTGAAAGCATCAGATAAGAATATGTATGGTGGTTTACTGCATGGTGATAGTGCGTCAAAAACAAGCATCATATATTGAACCTGCATCACTTGTTGGTTTTAAATAATCGTAAGACTGGAACTTGTTGAGAAAAAAGAGAATTCATCGTATCTTGACGATGTTATCAAGAGTGTAGCATCGATTGCGGATGAAGAAATATCCAATATTGGAAACATGTGGTATGTTAGATGCTATCTTTGCGAAAGCTCAATGGGAGTAAACTTCATGATGGTGTTGCTGAACTCACAGAACAAAAGGAAATTGAAATTATACGTGCCAAAACATCCTCTATTGATCCAAAGAAGGTAGTGGCGAATAACTATCATTTACGTGATCCAAAACGTATTCTTTTAATTACTAATCCAAATACAGGTGGCAAAACTGTATCTATAGGAAAGTGATTAGTCTATTTGTCTTAATGACTTATGTTGGTATTCCTGTCACACCGCAGAAAGTGCTATCATTCCCTTTCTTTTGATAATGTGTTTTGTGGACATTGGTGATGACCAATCTGTTGTAGAATCCTTATCAAGTTTTAGTGCACATATCAAGAAACAAGCTGAAATTATTCGTAGCGCAACAGAAAATAGTTTAGTACTCATGGATGAAGTTGGCTCTGGTACAGATCCTAGTGAGAATCACAGCAATTTCTATCTTGAATTATTTAAAGAGATGTTAAAGCAACATGCGTTGAAACAACACACTATGGTCGTTTAAAAGCATATGGCAAGCGCCACGACGATATTATGGTCGCAGGTGTTCAATTTGACCAAGAAGCTAGAGCCTACATATCGTTTTATCGAAGGTTTAACAGGACAATCGAATGCGTTGAAATTGCGGAACGATATGGGTTGCTATCAATTATTAAGTATGCGTCTTTCTTGAAAAGAACAAAGCAAAATCACAAGAAGATATTTTGATTGAACGTTTGGAGACACGAGTTGAATGAAACAACGCTAAAGAATGATGAACTTAGTCAAAAGCTTGCAGGAAGTAAAAACATTACAGGAATCTCTTATCAAAGAGCGTAATCAACTCTTAAAAAGAAAAAGATGATTGGCAAAAAGAATGCGCAAAGCTGAAGCTAATCAATATATTGAAGAAGCTACAACATAAGGCAGATGAAATTCTTGCACAAACATGCAATGAACAAAGCAAAAATACCATGAAGTGCTCAATGTACGGAATCAGTTAAAGAAAGATTCAACCACTCGAAGAAGTGGATGAAACGAATTATGACGATATCGTCCTATCATGTTGGTGATGCGGTAGAACTACGTTCTTCTAATCAAGTATGTAGTAATTAAGATTGGAAGAAAAGAAATTACTGTGAGCCTCAATGGCAGAACGATTCATGTAAAGAAAAATCAGATTCGACCAAGTTCACATGTCATTTCCAAAGAACAAGACAAATACATCCGTACATACGTTCACATAATATCTATACAAGCATGTCGTTAGAATGCAATCTAATTGGTATGCATGTGGATGAAGGAATTTGAAAAGATGAAAGATTATATGGATCAAAGCAAAGATTCATGGACTTAAGACATTCCGTATTATTCATGGAGATGGTACAGGTAAGTTACGTAAGGCTGTACATGATAGATTACGTAATGATAAGTCAGTTAGAGAATTTAGACTAGGAATGCCTCAAGAAGGTGGAACTGGAGCAACCGTAGTAACATTAAACTAAAAGGGATACAATGGATAAAGAGAGTATATCAAAGCGAAAACTAAAAACTTACCAAATGAACCAGGTAGTTATCGAGATGAAGGATAAAAACGGAGAAATCATCTATGTTGGTAAGGCAAAGAATCTTCATAATCGTGCTGAACCAATACTTTGTCGGAGCGCATCGATTTTTAAGACGACTAAAATGGTTAGTAATATCTGATGATTTTCGACTTTATCGTCACACGAAGTGAAAAGAGCTTTGGTATTAGAAATTAGCTAATTAAGAAATATCGTCCAAAGTATAATATCCAATTTATCGATGATTCATCTTATCCATATATCAAACTGACAAAAGAAAAATATCCACGCTTAGTAATAGCACGCGATACAAAGAAGAGATAAAGAAGGCGAAGTACTTTTGGACCATTTCCAAGATGCGACTGCTGCTAGAATGACTCTAAAAACTGTACAGTCACTCTATCCATTTTCGAAGATGTACACACTTAGAACCGAAGGTATGTTTGTACTATCACATGCATCAATGTATTGGACCGTGTGAATTTGATATAGACCCAAAGGTTTATGATGAGATGAGCGATAAAGTTGTTCGTTTCATGAATGGTGATACCAAAGATGTTGAGAGTCGAGTTACAAACAAAGATGCTTGAAGCTAGCAAGCACTTGAGATTTGAAAAAGCGCAAGAATATAAAGAGATGCTAGAGTCAATACGCCATGTAGTAAATGACAAGCAGAATATTGAGAAAAGACAATCGTGGATCACGTGATGTCTTTGCTTGGTATACAGAAGAAGGGATATCTCGCAATTACCGGTTTCTTAGTACGTGAAGGAACAATTCTGAACAAGGAGATTCCAAAGTCTTAGACCGCTATATGGTAGATGCAGGAGAAGAGTTTACATCTTTTTAGTACAGTATTACCAAGACCATCCTTCTGCACGTGAACTGGTATTACCGATGGAACTAGATGTTACAGCATTGCAAGAAGTATTGGATATGCCTATCTTCCAACCACAAAAGGGATATAAAGTAAAACTCTTAGATATGTGTGTTGAAAATGCTAAAAACAATTAGATCTTAAGTTTGAATGCGGTCGCAAGACAAGATACACTAACAGAGCAAGCTGTATCACAGCTTTGTGACATTGCAAAACATCCAATGAATCGTGTTGAGTTATTTGATAACTCTCATAATGAGTGGAGCTTTTACAGTTGCCTCAGTGTTGTATATGAAGATGGATATCCAGATCGTAAGAGTTATCGCTTATATAAGCTACATACAGGAATTCTGATGTGGATTCAATGAAAGAAGTTATCTATCGTAGATATTTCCGCATGTTAAAAGAGAGGACACGTTTACCAGATGGAATTATTGTTGATGGTGGTAGAACACAGATTGACGCAGCAAAAGGAAATTCTAGATTCCCTTGATTTATCAGATACAATTAAATTGATGGGTTTGGTAAAAGATGATAAGCATAGTACGAATGCTATAATGGATACAAACGGTAGATATCTCTGATATCGATAAAGATTCTGGTTTATTCTTCTTACTAACACGTATGCAAGATGAAGTTCACCGCGTGGCGATTACTTATCATAGAAAATTACGTGCAAAGGCACAGACAAAATCTGTATTAGATGAGATTGCTGGTGTGGGTCCAAAACGTAAGAAACTATTATTAAAAGAGTTCGGTAACTTTACAAATCTAAAAAGCCGCAACAGTTGAAGATATTGCAAAGGTTGTACCTTTAGAAGTAGCAAAAGCTGTATATGATGCATTGCATCAACATATGAAAAATACCGATGCATAAAGCACATCGGTATTCAGTTTTATTTGGTGAATATACGTTTGAAGACTTCACTATTACCACGTCTCACAAACTCGCACGTTTACCAGCTGTTAGGTAACCTTTAAGGCCTTGTAAGTCCTCATCTTGACGATAAGTTAGAATGATAGAAACAACGATAGAGAAGAATCTTAATGAGTTGCTTCTGAATTTTCTTCTTTACTTTATTTTGCTCATCGATTGCGTTTTGAAACGTGTTAGTAAAATGATCAACTTTAGCTTTAATCACTTGAATATCAACATTAGTAGTCTTTATTAATTTTTGGAAGTTCATCATTTTAATAAAATATGAGTGAGATAACATATAAGAAATGCGCATGCGGCATATAAGAAATACATGTTGTAGGGATAAATATTCATATAAATACGCTCCTTAATGGTATTTTAACATGTTTATCTCTTTTACGTATGACAAAGATTCATTATAATAGTTACAACGGTGAACGAAATGTCAAAGGATATTATATTGGTGAGTGACTCTCATAGACAAACGGAATGCTTTAAAAACAGATTCGCAAGATGTATCGATGCACGCATGCTTTTACATGCGGGTGATAGTGAACTGCCTAGGCAATTAACAGAAGGATATGCATGCGTACAAGGCAATTGCGATTACTACGGCGATTATGAGTCTGAACGTGTATTTGAGAGTAGAAGGACCAGTTTATTGGTGCATGGTCATCATGATATTGGATATGGCTCGTTATTTGGTCTAGTACGACATGCAAGAGAGCGCGGTTGTGATATTATGTGCTTTGGACATACGCATGTTCCATATGATGAACAGTTTGAAGAGATTCATTTATTTAACCCCTGGTTCACTTAGCTATAATCGTGACGGTTCTAAGCCATCGTATATGATTTTACATTTTGATGGACAACAAGTATCTGCAGAATTAAAACGATATAAAAATGTAAATTTAATCTTGAAAACTGATAGATATTTTGATATATTAATTGTGCTGTCCTCGTAGCTCAGCTGGATAGAGCTCACGCCTTCTAAGCGTGTGGTCAAGAGTTCGAATCTCTTCGAGGACGCCATATAGAAAAAGATACCGTCGGCAATCAGTCGACGGTATCTTTCTATCTAGGAGGCTATATGACAAATTACTACGATGAAATTCTTACCGAGATAGAAGGTTTAATGCAACAAAGGCAAATATGGTGATGCGAATTTCTTAGTTCAAAAGAATTGAATATGCCATATATTCTATTGATATCGAACAAAATTAAAGAGTTATAAAGAGAACTAAACTATCGCTTGAGCGATGTAAAAGGAGATTAAAGAAGATAGTTTGGATTCTCTATTAAGAAAGTTAAAAAGGAAAGCCAAAGTCACAACTAGCAGCTGCCAGTGTATTGGTAACTACGTAACTTGCGAGATTGCCTTGTTGAGATTAAAGATTGTTTATCTAAAGATCCATGTCCTGAGGCAGCTGCGTTATTGATTGAAGGTCTTTCTGAACAAGAAATTTCTGATGAATTTACACTGATTAAGAATGGCGTTGAATATACATTCTGGTCAGATGATATTGTTCCTGTACATAAGTCTGAAGGTTTCTTGAAGGCACAATCCTATCTAAAAGATTGGATAGAGAATGATCATCCAGATTTCTATGAGATGGCTAGGACGTTATTAATTCATGAAGTATATGTATTTTTACCGCTGTCTTATGATGTGGACGAAAGACGAAGATTTAGCACTTGCAATGCTGAAACAAGTATCAGATATGATGGATGAAGGAGAAATCTATCGAAAGTATCTAAACAACTTGCATATACGAAAACATTGCATTGACTTTTCATCCCTAAACTTTGTAGGATATTAGCAGGCATAGTGGCCGAGTGCTAAAATCGACCGTAATATAGTAAAAACATAGCCGAAATATTGTATCTTTGGTATAATATGCAAGTAAAAAGCGAAAAGGAGTTAATAAGATGTCAAATTGGACACTCAAAGAAAAATCAGTTGGAGATTTAACGTTAAAATTGAAGGTAAAGAATGGGCAGATGCAGTAAAGAAGGCATTCAATAAGATTGCTAAGAATGTATCTATCAATGGTTTCGCGTAAGGGACAGGCACCTAAGGCTTTTAATCGAAAAGCGTGTTTCTGATAACGAAAGATTCATCACAGCTGTAGATGATAACGCAAACGTATGGATGCGTGCAGCATTAGAAGCTGAGAAAAATTAGTACCTATTAGCCAACCACAGTTGGATATCAAAGTCTATTGACGCAAATGGTGTTGAATTAGTATTTACATTTGCTGTTATGCCTCGAAGTGAAGTTAGGGCGATTATAAGGGATTAGAATACAATCTTGATGAAGTTGCTGTTAGTGATGAAGAAGTTGATGCAGAATTAAACCGTATGCGCGAGCAATATGCAGAAGTTCAGACTAAAGGATTACGCTGCTGCTGAAGGCGATACAGTGAATATTGACTACGAAGGTTTCAAGGATGGTGTTGCATTTGATGGTGGTAAGGGCACTAACTATGACTTAGTATTAGGTTCCCATTCCTTCATCCCTGGATTTGAAGAACAGTTTGAGTTGGTGTTAAGGCTGGTGAAGAAAAAGGAATTAAATCTACATTTCCCAGAGAATTACCATGCTGAAGAATTAAAAGGGCGCTGCAGTTGTATTCAAGGTTAAGGTTAACGAAGTTAAGACTAAAGGTATTACCAGAAGTTAACGATGACTTTATGAAGGATGTAAACGCTACTGGTGTTGAAACAGTTGCTGACTTAAAGAACATGATTCGTACATCGTCTCGAAGATGGTAAGAAGTCACAGGCTGAAAACAAGGCTGATACAGCATTAATGGACAAGTTAGTTGAAAATGCTGAAATTGACTTACCAGAAGTTCTTGTTGAAGAAGAAGTTAACAATCAGATTCAACAGTTAGACACAGCAGATTTCTCAGTATGGTATGAACTTCAACCAATACTTATCCATGATGGGCAAGAAGATTGAAGATGTTCAAAGTGAATACACTGATAACGCTACTAAGACAGCGAAGTTAAAGATTGATTCTTGAAGAGATTGCTAAGGTTGAAGCTTTAGAGCCAACTGAAGAAGATCTTGAAAACGAGATAAACAACATTACTGCACAGTACAATATGCCAGTTGATCAAGTAAAGCGCATATATCAGTGTTGATATGTTGAGCGTGATGTTCGTAACGAAAAGGCTTATGCATTCGTTGAGGAAAACGCTGCTGGTGGCAAAAGCTCTGCGAGAAGAAGGCTGCTAAGAACAGCAAAGAAAGCAGAGAAGACTGAAGCTACAGAAGAAAAGCCAGTAAAAGAAGACAACACGTAAAAAGAAGAGCGAAGTAGAAGAAACTGCTGAGTGAATTTGTTTATACAATATAGAATGTTAATAAGACGCTGCTCGCGTCTTATTTTCAAAAAGTGATTCAGGAGGTATGAATATGAGCGAAATGATGAATGTTCGGTAGCCTGTCGTATGTACTAGAGTGAATTGTTGTATTCCCTGGACATGATGTAATGATTGAGTAGGAAGACCAAAAATCAATCAATGCCGTGAATGAGGCTGGGGCCTCATACGACAGTATGGTTTGGCTTGTTTGTCAGAATGATATTATGGTAGACAATCCAACAGAGAAAGATTTATATACAGTCGGAACAATTGCGAAGATCAAAGTTGTCAACGTAAGAAAGAAGGTTTCATGCGTGTGACTTTTACTGGCATGCGTCGTGCGAAGTTAGCGAAACTTTACGATAGTAAAGAGCTAATGTATGCAGATGTTACTCCATTAACCGATTCTTATGGTGATAAGAGCGAAGAATACGCATTGGTGAAAAAGGTAGTTGATAAATTAGAAGGAATGGCACAGGTAGCTGCAGTATTTCCACCTGAGGTTGTACAACAGTTATCTCTTGGTGTAAATGCTGAAACATTAGGGATCAATTTGGTCAATATTTAGTTTATTTGACCAAGCTACTCGTCAGCGTTTATTAGAAACTACAAACGTTAATGATCGTTTATTGTTAATCGTTGAAGAGTTGGAAAAACAGCAGCGTTATTCTGAACTCGAGACAGTCATCAATGATCGTGTTAAAGATCGTATTGATGATAGTCAAAAGGAATACTATCTACGTGAAAAACTAAAGGCTATTAAAGAAGAACTTGGTGATGTATCTAATATGACAGATGATGTCGCTGAGTTACGTGAGACAGATTGAAAAAATCCTTATCCAGAACATAGTTAAACAAAAGGCACGTGAAGAGTTACGTAATATGAAATGCTTCCTCCAGGAGTGGAGAAGCAAGTGTTTCTCGTAACTATTTAGATTGGCTATTAACAGTTCCGTGGTGGCAAACTACAGAAGATATTGAAGATTTAAAGGCTGTACGTATGTCCTTGATGAAGACCATTATGGTCTTGATAAGATTAAGGATCGTATTATGGAGTATTTAGCCGTAAAGCAGATGACACAATCTCTTAACAGCCCAATCTTGTGCTTAGTAGGTCCCTCCAGGTGTTGGTAAGACTTCGTTAGCAAAGTCGATTGCTCGTGCATTAGACCGTAAGTTTGTAAAGATGTCTGTAGGTGGTGTGCGTGATGAAGCTGAAATTCGTGGCACATCGTCGTACATATCTTGGTTCTATGTCGGTCGCATCATTCAAGGAATGAAGCGTGCTGAGGTATTAAATCCAGTATTCTTAATTGATGAATTAGATAAGATGGGTGCTGACTACAAAGGTGATCCGAGTGACGCAATGCTTGAGGTTTTTAGACCCCTGAGCAAAATGCAGTATTCTCAGATCACTATCTTGAAGAACCATATGATTTATCTAAAGGTTATGTTTATTGCGACGGCAAACTACTTAGAAAATATTCTGGTCCTTTGCGTGATCGTTTAGAGATTATTGATTTGTCTTCTTATACAGAACTCGAGAAGGTAAAGTATTGCCAAGGATTATTTGGTGCCTAAACAACTAAAAACAATGGTCTAAAAGCCAGCACAGTTTAAATTGAAAGATACAGAGATTCTATACTTGATTCGTCATTACACACGTGAAGCGGGTGTTCGTCAATTAGAGAAATTATTGCGTCATTATGCCTAAGACTGTTCTAGCAATTTTACGTGATAATAAGAAATCAATTACTGTTACCAAGAAACAAATTGGTGAATGGTTAGGGAAGATTATCTTTGAATATGGTAATAAAGAAAAGAAGAATCAAATTGGTTGCGTAACTGGTCTTGCCTATACACAGTTTGGTGGCGATGTACTTCAGATTGAAGTAAACCACTTCGAAGGTCAAAGGTAGACTTGTTATTACGGGTCAATTAGGAGATGTTATGAAGGAAAGTGCATCTATTGCGCTTGACTATGTAAAAGACTCATGCGAAAGAGTTAAATATTGACCCCTAAATTCTTTGATTCCAATGACATTCATATTCATGTGCCAGAAGGTGCTGTTCCAAAGGATGGACCTTCTGCTGGTGTTACTCTAACAACTGCGATTGTTTTCTGCACTTACAGATACACCGGTCTATCGTGATATTGCGATGACTGGTGAAGTAACACTGCGTGGTAATGTATTACCAATTGGTGGCTTTAAGAGAGAAGTCGTTAGCTGCACACCGTGTTGGTATTAAGAAAGTCTTGATTCCAAAGAATAATGTTCGTGACTTAGATGATGTACCAGAAACAGTGAAAAAGGCAATTACATTTATTCCTGTTGAGACTGTTTCGCAAGTGCTTAGGGAGGCGTTGGTGCACTAATGCAGTACCATGATGCATTCCTGCTAAAGACAGCAGCGTTAGAGACACAGTGGCTCGTGAGTGATTTACCTGAAATTATCTTTGTAGGAAGATCGAATGCAGGAAAAAGTACACTTATTAATGGATTAGTGAATCGTAAAAACTTAGCATACTCTGGTAAGACACCAGGTAAGACAAGACTTTTAAATTTCTTCTCTGTCGATAACAAGGTTGTATTTACGGATGCACCTGGGTATGGTTATGCGACAAGTGATCGTCAGCAGTGCTTTGGCATTCGCTAAGTTAATTGATCCATATTTTGCAAAAAGAGATCAGTTAAAAAGCAATGATTATTGTATTGGATGCTAGAAGAGTTCCAGGTAATGACGATATACAAAATGGTTGAATATGGCAAAAGAATCACATCTAGCAATCTTTGCGGTATGCACGAAAAATTGATAAGTTATCGAGGAAGTCAAATGTTACAGAATTTAAAAAGATTTCTGCAACTCTAGGTATCCAAGAGAATGCATTAATTCCTGTGAATTCTGAGAAAACAAGGCTTAGAAGTTGTTTGGGAAAAAGATTGACCAACTTATAGCACAATAGATGGTTTCTACTTCGGTAGATACCATCTTTTGTTGAGTCTCCAAAAACTTTGGGGGACTAGCCAACACTTTGGGGGACCACTTTGGGGACAACCCATGAATTCAGGAGAACACTAGACATCAAAATCTAGTGTTCTTTTTTTCAATACCTTTCTTATAATGTCCACGAATTTTTTTCCATCTTTATGAATGGCTTTTTAAATCCCTAGGGATAGCTAATATAGAGGGAGCTTCACGTGTTGCCCCAAAGTAATCTATTTCTTGTGTATTCAAAATTGGCAACTCCATTTGAAATTCGTTTTTAAATCTTTAGGCTTATTATTAAAAAGGATTCCATAGGGCCATTAGAAATCCTTCTAATCATTTCGACTTCACCATCTATATTTACCGTGGTTATTGTTGTAAAGGCAGCGAGTATTGGATATTTGTATTTTTTTAATAAATCAGAAAAATTCTCTGAACATTTTTAAATGGGATGAACCGTATTCTCTTATCAGACCATCTAAAAGCTTGTTCAGCGTGGATAGGATCACCGATATATTCATTATTAAAAAGAAATGTATTTTTCTTTTAATTCTCTGATTTCTTTGAAGTTTGGATCCAGAGAAAGGAATAGATTTTCTTTCTGATATTTTTTTCTTAACGGTATTGATGTATATGTTTATTTTTTATTATTGATCCATTGGATGACATGAAATGAATCGACGATGGATATAGCGTTTTTAAAGAATGATCGTGGTAGATTTAGGGTATGCATTATACATATCACTAACGATGTATTTGACCGCATCTCGTTCATCTTTTGAAATGGAATTAAAGTAGCTTGTCAGTGTATCTTTATTACGGTTTGGAAGTATGTCTAGAACCCTGACTTGTCCTAAAATCCATTATGACCAAGGCATATCGGTTTTTATGGTCAAAGTTTAAATAAACCCTCGTCTATTGCGATAATATCTGTTAATGGTAGGCGAGGTAAATTGACATAACGCATAAAATGTATTGTGTACATAGGTATCTGATACGTTGTAACGTAAGGCTACCTCAGTAGCTGTCATATTTATGTCCTTAAGTTCATTAATAATCATATAGGGCATCAGAGTGGTTGTCTGTTTGTATGGCTCAACAAAACCGAAAGAGTCTCTTTCGTAATGATTACAGTTAGGACAGTGCCATTTTTTCTGTCTTAGATTAATCATGAGATTACCAATTCCCTGAAGAACTGAGTGTTTTTACCTTGCGAGCATATATACCTTTGGATCTCATGTTATATCCACATTCAGGGCATATATGAGTATCAACAGGCTTCTTTTTCGACTGTAATATATTTACAGTTATCTAGTTCAGAATAATCACTGATGATAATGTCAGGATCAGAAATACTAAAAAGTTGTAAAATATCTTTATCCATATAACCTCCTTATAAAAAGACATCGAACATCTTTTATGATAAGGAAAATGGAAAAGGGATGAAATCCACTAGGAAATCATCCCTTAAATTTTTTTGAAATTACCTGTCCCCCAAAGTGGTCCCCAAAGTTTAGTCCCCCAAAGTTTTTGGAGACCCCTTTTGTTTTTACTTTGTCCATCTAAAAGCGTATTATGCTAAAATAATATTGAGATATTAGAGGTATCCTATGAAGATTATGATAGCGACAGGGGAACTGGTGGTCATATTAACCCTGCACTCAGATTTAGCTATCATATATTGAAACTACGTAATCCAGAAAATGAAGTTATTTTTGTGGGTTCTGATAACCGTATGGAAGCCACTGTCATTCCAGAAGCTGGATATAAATTCTATGGTTTGCATATTACAACAACAGTAGGTTCCATTATTTCAAAAGTGAAATATGCAACGTCGTTGATGAAGGCATATTTTGAATCAAAACAGATATTAAAGCAGGAGAAACCAGATATTTGTATTGGGTTTGGAAATTATATTAGTGTTCCGTTAATTCTTGCGGCACATCATCTCAGCATCAAAACAATGTTGCATGAACAGAATAGTTTTGCTGGTAAAGCAAAATAAATTTTAAGTCATGTTGCAGATGCGGTTGTAGGATGTTATGAAAGTAATAAACTACAGATGCCGAAAGCAAATGTACGTATTTTAGGGAATCCATCCGCATCTGTTGTAAAGGATGTAGTTTTTAATCCAAAAAGTGATTGAAAATATAGGATTATCTAAAGATATTCCATTTGTTGTATTTATGATGGGATCGTTAGGATCATCATCCGTTTCCAAAGTTATTGATGAAGCGATTCTCTTTTTGATCAAGACTTTCAGGTTATAATTGTAAACGGTAAAGCAAATTTCTTGTCAGTTTCAAAATACAAATTTCAACAATATAAAGTTTGTACCATATATCGATGGCAAACAAGCATTAAAGGGATGTACACTTGCTGTTACACGTGCAGGTGCTACAACAATCTCAGAAATTTGTAGCTTTACCTGCAGCTGCAGTGTTGATTCCTAGCCCATTTGTTGCAAATAACCATCAGGTTTATAACGCAAAAGAACTAGCTGAAAAAGATGCGGCAATTATGATTGAAGAGAATGAGTTGAGTCCCCAATTGCTGGCTACAACTGTAAATATGCTTGTTCATGATCAACTAAGATGCAACAAGTTAAAAAGAGAATGCCCATAAGCTTGCTAAAGCGAGATGCGGCAAAATCAGATGATTGATTGGATTGAGGGAGGTATTACATGGATAAAATTTTAGAGCGATTCAGCTTTTTACGCTACTACAGAAACAGATAAACCTTTAAGAACGATGACAACACTACGTATTGGTGGAAATGCAAAAGTATGTTGTATACCCAGAAACTTATATTGCGATTGATGGAATCTTTCTATTATCGAAGAGAATCAACTTCCATTTAAAGTAATTGGTAAGGGTAGTGATTTACTATGTTCTGATAATGAATTTAATGGAGTTGTTATCTGCTTGGATCGTTTCTTTAATCATCAATACTTTGATGGAAATGACCTCATGCTTGAAGCAGGGTGCTCAATTATTTCTTTATCGACAGAAGCGATGAAGCGTGGTCTTTCTGGATTGGAGTTTTGCTAGTGGTATTCCTGCTACTGTAGGTGGATGTATATTTATGAATGCAGGTGCTTATAACATCAGCATGAAAGATGTTATCAAAGAAGTACTTGTATATCGTGACCATCAGTTAGTATGGTTAAAGGTATCTCGAATGTGATTTCTCCTATCGTCATAGTATCTTCCAATCTAATCCAAATTGGTTGATTTTAGGTGTACGTTATGGTTTAACACCAAAGCCAAGAGAAGAGATTGAAGCATTAATGGATTCTCGCCGAAAGAGAAGAAGTAGACTCACAACCACTAAACTTCCCAAGCTGTGGTTCTGTATTTAAGAATCCAGAAGGTCATAATGCATGGCAACTAATTGATGGTATTGGCTATCGTGGAAAAACAAATTGGTGGGGCGATGGTCAGTGATAAACATTGTAATTTTTATCTTGAACGTTCATAAAGCAACCGCACTTGAGTATTTAACTTTGATTGAAGAAATTCAAAGAGAAGTTAAAAAAATAAATATAATATTGATCTCAAGATGGAAGTGGAGAAGTTCAATTGGAAGTAAAGAAGAATCGATTAAACTGCAGATTTCGAAAAAGATTCCAGAAGCGGTTGAAAGAATCTTTAAAAATAAAACGTTTGGCAGCAAATCTTAAATTATTTCGTTCGAGACAACCAGCGTTATTTAATCTAGCAGTGGTAGTCGCTATTGTTGGTGATTATGGTGATGTATTTACTATCACCAATGTCTTCTGTTAGAGCGGTATCAATTGATGGAACAAATTATTTAAGTGATGACTATATTAAGAAAATTGCTGGTGTGAATAACTCTTCAAAATTATATTTTACAGTACCTGTATTGGTGGAAAGAAAACTAGAAGTTAATCCATTAATTGAGGATGCAAAAGTCAGTCTAAACAGTGGTAATACGATAACAATTACTGTAAAAGAAAAGAAGTTAGTTGGCTATCAATCTGAGGGTTCTGAACTGATTTGGTTTTGGTAATGGTGAGCAAACGACTATTGATGATAGCAATCGACAAGTAGTCGCATCGCTTCCAAAACTAATTGGTTTTAGTGATACAGATTTATTAAAAAAAGTATCGGTCGCACTAAATGAGATTGATGATTCTATTTTGCAGCAGATTTCTACAATCTCTGTATATCCATTACGCTATGATGCACATGCATTACTGGTGCACATGCGCATTGAGTAGAGTTACTTTGTAGCTTCGTATAACAATCTGAGAGATTTTTAAATGATTACTTTACAATCTACAGTCAAGCTACAGATAAAACAAAGTGTTTGTGGGGTACTAGCAAAGATCAAGTAGCCTATACAGCTGCTTGTCCATGGGAACAGAAGTTATCAGATACAGCAACAGCAGTTACAAATATTGCATATTGGTATGATGCTGAAGGTAATGTTCGTCACTGATGCAAGTGGTTTACCAATAGAGAACACTTCATACAGATGCTGAAGGAAATGTTGCAATTGATGTAAAGTGGGAATCCTATCGCAATACCAATTGATGATAAAGGAATTGAGGTTATTGATGACAAGTTCCAAGAAAATTACAAAAGCAGGATATTATTCGACTGGTGTTTTGAATACACCAACACCTGCGCAGTAACATGAAAATCCTGTAGAAATAAACGATATACAGGTAACATATTTTGTATAATAATAACCATTTTTGATATAATACATAACGTTAGTAAGGAGTAACTTATGACAGTTGAAAAAGAAAACAAACTATGGTAGTATCTCCGTTTCAGAAGAAGCAGTTGCTTCGTTAGCTGGTGGGGTAATTACAGAATCTTATGGTGTTGTTGGTATGGGCTAGCAAACAAATTTTAAAAGATGGCTGGGCTGAACTATTAAAAGAAAGAAAAACTATACGAAAGGTGTAGTTGTTCGTAATGGTAAAAAGCTGGTTTAGAAATTGATTTATATATCGTTGTAAGTTTCGGTGTTAAGATCTCAGAAGTTGTACCGAAGCACAGAAGAAAGTTAAGTATATGCTTGAAAAGTCACTCTCCAGGAAGTTGCCCGGTGAATGTCTTTGTTCAGGGCGTTCGCGTCGTAGCATAAGGATATGGGGAGTTATTGTAATGGAAAAGATTAATGGTTTAATTTTAAAAATTTACTGGAAAAGTGGAGCACACATTTAAGCAATCAACGTAAAGCAGTTGATGCCATGAGATGTATTCCCAGTACCAGATGGAGATACAGGTACAAATATGTCTTTGACTATTTTTGAATGAGTATCTCAGAAGTAACAAAAAGTGGATCTGAGTCACTTTCAACTGTTGCGAAGATTTTTCAGCCGAGGTTTATTAATGGGGCACGCTGTAATTCAGGTGTTATTTTATCCCAGATTTTCCGTGGATTTGCACAGTATGCTAAAGATAAAGAAGAACTTACGGTGAAAGAATTCTCTGAAGCTTTAATAAATGGATCTAAGATGGCTTATAAGGCTGTTATGCGCCCCTACAGAAGGTACAATTTTTAACCGTCGTAAGAGAAAGTTCAGAGATGAAATCTTTGTTAATAACCATCCTGAAGCTTCTATGGAAGAGTTTGTGAATTATATTGTCGACGAAGCAAATGCTCTCTACAGCGTACGCCTGAATTATTAGATGTACTAAAAGGAAGCACATTGTGTGGACTCTGGTGCGATGGGTTATGTAACAATTCTTGAAGGTTTCAAGTCTTGTCTACAAGGAAATCAATTACTGAGAATCTGGCAGGTGGTAATGCAGAGAGCGAAGTTAGTGAAAAAGCTTCTGGATATCGTGTTGAATATATCGTTACTCTTAGCGATAACGGTAAGAAGACTTTTAAGGAAGAAAGAGTTCGAAAGCAATTAGAACAGATTGGTAATGATATCCAATTGGCTGTAAAAGAAGATACATTTGCATTAAGTGTACATTCTATGACGCCAGGGGAAGTATTAATGCTTGGACAGAAGTATGGTAAGTTTACAAAGGTTCAAGTGGAAGATATTCAATCTGACTTACAACTATCCTTGATGGAAGCAGAAGAAGCTGTGATTGAAAATGCAGCTTATGGTATTATCGCTGTAGCTGCTGGTGAAGGGTTGAAGAAGTTAGTTTACTGATTATCGTGTAAACTATGTTGTTAGTGGTGGTCAGACAATGAATCCATCTACAGAAGACTTTGTTACTGCGATTTCTAAGGTACATGCAGATACAATCTATATCTTGCCAAATAACTCAAATATTATTATGGCCGCAAAACAAGCTGCTGAAGTTACAGAGGATAAGAAGATTATTGTTATCGAAACAAAATCTGTACCACAGGGCTTAAGTGCTTGCATTAGCTTCAACCCAGAGGAAGAAGTAGATGCAAATACTGAGGCGATGAAAGAAGCTATTACACTAGTTAAGACTGGTTCTATTACTTACGCTGTTAAGGATACAACAGTAGATGGTAAGCAGATTAATTCTGGTGACTACATGGCTATCTTAGAGAAGGAAATTATCTTTAATGAAAAAGGATAAGCTAGCTGTTACGAAGGAACTAATCAAGCAGATAGTGTGATGAAGATACAGAAGTTGTAACACTTATCAAGGGTTCTGAAGCTACTGATGAAGAATGTGAAGAAGTTCGTCAATTTATAGAACAGAACTATAATGTAGATATTGATGTTGAAGATGGTCAACAACCTGTATACAGTTTTATTATCGGTGCTGAATAAATCCAATAGGGAACACCCAATTGTGTGGAATGTTCCTTTTTAAATCCTTCATGTATGATATATACGTTAGGAATATATGGATAATACAAAGCAATTAAATATTGAATATTTTTCATTACAATCGTTATTTTTGGATGACATATT